>Ga0247843_1001115_pt1 | contig 57791 bp, 57 predicted proteins | sample LaCruzMarch2017__FD_192420 | JGI IMG/M metagenome (GOLD analysis project Ga0247843, IMG submission 192420) | Freshwater microbial communities from meromictic Lake La Cruz, Castile-La Mancha, Spain - LaCruzMarch2017_8m | ecosystem: Environmental > Aquatic > Freshwater > Lake | place: Spain...
CGGACTGCTTGGCTCGGCCTGTGCGCGATTTTCTTGCCCTCGGCATGAATCCAGATCACCGCAACTGCGTCGATCGGTCAAGCAAGTAAGCGATGTTATTTTCATGGGAGAGGTTTGTGAAGACAGCGACAGCACAGCACAGCACAGCCAACTTTCAAGTTGCGAAGAATCAAGGCGGCAATTTTTCGAATTGAACTTCGTTTGGGCAAAGTAACCCGGTGTTTCTCAAGAACGGGGCTTAGTTTTCGAGGGCTTTGCTTAAGTCGTCGGAGTCCTTATCGTGGTCGTTCATCGGCGATCCCCTGGAAGCTGGCTTTCTTTGGAGAATACGGGCGGTGGCCTGGAAGGCTTTGAACTCCGACCCATTGTCGTGAGCCATCGATCGCACCATGGGTCCACGCAGCGCTTTCAAGGTCTCTCGATGAACGCACGCGCCGGTCTTTCTTTGGATCCGCGCAATTCCTGTCAGCCGGCTCCGGCGATCGACGATCGTGCGCGAGCGGAAGCGAGGGGATACGAGTCGGAAGGGGGCCGTGTCGCTCAGAGCGATTGTGCAGCCGCCCAACCGGAGGCCCAGGCCCACTGGAAATTAAAGCCACCGAGCCATCCCGTCACGTCCACGACCTCGCCGATAAAATAGAGACCCGGAACTTTCTTAGCCTCCATGGTCTTCGACGAGAGTTCGTGGGTGTCCACACCCCCGCGCGTGACCTCGGCCTTCGAATAGCCCACGGTGCCGCTGGGTACGATTTTCCAGTGGCGAAGATCCTGACAAAAGACCGCAAGGGCTTTCTCGGGAGTCTGTGCGAGTGTCGGATCCTGAGGGAAACGCATTCTGCAAAGCTGATCAGCCAAGCGGCTCGGCAAGAGTTCGGCCAGCAAGGTCCGTAAGAGCGAACGGCTGCCCTCTTGGCGACGCCGTTGGAAGTGCTCTGCCGGGTCACGATCCGGGAGCAGGTCGATCTCGATGGCGTCGCCTGGGTTCCAGTGCAGCGAAACCTGCAGAGCCGCAGGCCCGCTCAGGCCTACGTGAGTAAAAAGAATGTTTTCGCGAAAACTTATTCTCTTGCAGCTGAGTACGCAGTCCACGGAGAGGCCTGCGAGGTCTCGGTAAAACGACATGTCCGCATCCGAGAACGTAAACCCATCCAGAGCCGGCCGAGTTTCCGTAACCTTGAGGTCAAACTGTCGTGCCAGTTTGTATCCGATCCCTGTCGCTCCGATTCGGGGAATCGAAAACCCTCCCGTGGCAACGACTACGGCGCGTGCGGACAACGGGGTTGACGAGGAGGCTGGGGGAGTCAGACTCGAAGAGGTGTTGGCTACGGAGGGAGCGCTTCCGGCCCCCCCCACGCCGATAGATTCGCTCGTGTGAACCTCAAAGCCTGTCTCCGTCTTCAGCACGCGCTCGATCTTGGTGCGCAGTCGAATCTCAACCCCCGCCTGCGCGCACTCCTTGCGCAGCATCTCCACGATGTCGCGCGCGGAACGGTCGCAAAAGAGCTGGCCGAGCTTTTTCTCGTGGAACGGAATTTCGTGCGCGCGCACCATCTCGATAAAGTCTTCCGGCGTGTAGCGCGAGAGCGCCGATTTGCAGAAGTGCTCGTTCTCGGAGACGTAGTTGAGTGGCTTCACGACGGTGTTGGTGAAGTTGCAGCGGCCGCCGCCGGAGATCAGGATCTTGCCGCCGATTTTGTCGGCGTGGTCGAGCACGAGTACGCGCTTGCCGCGACGCCCCGCGTGGAGCGCGCACATGAGGCCGGCGCCGCCGGCCCCCAGGACAATGGCGTCGTAGTCAGGGCTGCTCAAGCCGTTCCAGGGCGCGCTTCGCGACCGAGTTGCTGGGATCGATCTCGAGCACGCGCAGGTAACCCGCGCGGGCGCCCGCTTTGTCGCCGCGCCAATTGTGAATGTGGGCGATTTGCAAACGCGTGCGGATTTTCATCGGGCTGATCGTGATCAAGAGGCGATCGGCGAGGTCGTAGTATTCGATCGCCAACGGCGCGAGCTCGGGGCTGTAACTGTAGGCGATGGTAAACACGCTGTTGCCCGCTTCAAAATGATAGACGGCATCGGTGGCGTTTACTAACTGGCCCCGGCGCAACAGCGCGAGGGCCTCGTCTAACTTGTGCTCGCCGTCGGGCATCGTGACCGGATCGCGGCTCCAGTTCGTCCACTTCGACCACAGCGCCCACACGGTGTTGCCGTATTGCGGTACGGCGCGGGGATCGATCTCCAGGTAGCGGTAGCCCAAAAGAATAAGCTTGTTGAAGCTCCCCGGCGGGCTCTCTTGGTCGGGATTCTGGAAGTAAAGCTCTTGGCATTGGGCCAGCACGTTCAAGTTGCGCACCTGCGGAAGCCGGGTGATCGTGCGCTCGCAGAGAGCGAGGTCGTCGGCATGGGCGGTTCCCCTGAATGCGAGGGCGCTCAACGCAGCTGCAAGCAGGGTGCGGCTAAACATCATTTCAACGACGCCACATCGATGACAAAGCGATAGCGCACGTCGCCCTTGTTCATGCGCTCGTAGGCTTCGTTGATTTTCTGAATGGGAATCACTTCCACATCTGAGACGACTCCGGTCTTGGCGCAGAAATCGAGCATCTCCTGGGTTTCGCGAATGCCGCCGATGAGCGAGCCTGCGAGACTGCGTCGACCCATGATGAGCGAGAAAGGGTGCACGGTGCCGGGTTTCTCAGGAACGCCGAGGATCACCATGGTGCCATCGCGCTTGAGCAGGTTGAGGTATCCGTTCGGATCGTGTTCCGCCGAGATGGTGTTGATGATGAGGTCGAAGCTGCGGGCGTTCTTTTCGAAGGCGCCCGGAGCGGCGGTATTGACGTAGTGCTTGGCGCCCAGACGCAGGGAGTCCTCACGTTTGCGGTCGGAGGAGCTCAGCACTGTGGTCTCGGCGCCCATGGCGGCAGCGAACTTGACGGCCATGTGACCGAGTCCCCCGAGGCCGACCACGGCTACTTTCTTGTCGGGGCCCGCGCCCCAGTGTTTGAGAGGCGAATAGGTGGTGATGCCGGCGCAAAGCAGCGGGGCGGTTTTCTCGAGCGGCAGCTTGTCCGAGATACGCAGCACGTAGTTCTCGTCGGCCACGATGTGCGTGGAATAGCCCCCGAACGTCGGCGTTTTGCCGTCTTGTTCACGGCCGTTGTAAGTGGCGCTCATGCCTTTCTCGCAGTACTGCTCTTCGCCGTCTTTGCAAGGGGAGCACGCGCGGCAGGAGTCCACGAAGCAGCCGATGCCCACCGAGTCGCCGACCTTGAAGCGGGTGACGCTCATGCCGACCTTGCGCACCTTGCCTACGATTTCATGGCCGGGAACCATGGGGAAAAGGGCACCCCCCCAGTCGTCGCGAACCTGGTGGATGTCGGAGTGGCAAACGCCGCAGAAAAGGATGTCCACGGCGACGTCATGGGGGCCGGGCTCGCGGCGGTCGATCGAGAAGGGCTCCAGGGGATTCTTGGCTCGGATGGCGGCGTAAGCGGGAATTTTTGTCATTCCCCAGAGAATAGGCCAAGACCCAAATCTTAGCTATCGCGCCGGGCTAAGGTCCCCGGGGCGCCCATCATTGTCGTTTTCAGGGGATGAAATTCGCTCTAGAGTCCTTTTCATGGCGGTATTGAACGTAGCCTTCTACCGGTTTGTGAATTTAATCGGTGGCGACGCGCCGGCGATTCTGCGACCCACGTTGCTGGCCGAGTGCGCTGCGTTGGGACTTCGGGGGACCATCCTTCTCGCGCCCGAGGGCATCAACGGCTTTTTGGCTGGCGACCCGGAGAGACTGCGCGCGTTTATCGAGGGCTTGCGCGTTCGTGCCCCCTTTGCGGGACTCGAAACAAAGGAAAGTTTTTCGGAAACCCAGCCCTTTGGAAAACTACGGATCAAACTCAAACGCGAGATTATTTCCATGCGCACCACGGGCATTGTTCCGGCGGTTAAGACCGGGCCTCGGATTTCGGCTCAGGAACTGAAGCGCTGGCTCGATGAGGGCCGTGACTTTGAACTTCTCGACACCCGCAACGAGTACGAGTTCGAGCAAGGTAGTTTTGTTGGCGCGAGAAGTTTGGGTCTGGGAAAGTTTCAGGATTTTCCGGATGCGTTGGCTCGAGATCGTGCGGAACGGTCGGGAGCTTCCCGACCCGTGGTGATGTTCTGTACAGGGGGGATTCGCTGCGAAAAGGCGACCGCGTTGGCGCTCGAGCGAGGGGAAGAGCAAGTCTTCCAGCTGGAAGGCGGTATTTTGAAATACTTCGAAGAAGTCGGCGACGCGCACTACCGGGGCGGCTGCTTCGTTTTTGACGATCGTCGTTGCCTAAACCCGGAGCTCAAACCTCAATAGTCTGCAATTTAGTCCCGGCGTTTGTGGGGTTTTTTCCCGGGATAGGGGCGGCGCGGCGGGCCGCGATCGCCACCGGAGTGTTCGCGGCGCGGGCGATCGTCGCGAGGGCCGGGATTGTGCGCTTCGAACACGCGACGTTCCGGCTCGGCCACAACTTCGGGCATCACCATGGCAAGGAAGCGGGCAACGATCTCGTCGGGGGGCATGGTGGCCACGGCTTGGCGCCATCCGTCGTCGAGCAAGGCCTGGGCTCGGGCGAAGTGTTTTTGGTCGTTGAAGCGCGGCAGCACCGCCGCGATTTTTTTGATGCCGATGTCCTTGCTGGAAGGAATGCGGCCTTGCTTCATGGTGCTCTTGGTCATGAACTCGATGCGTTCCACGAGGCGGCGATTGGCTGGCGTCACAAGGCTCATGGCTACGCCGGACTTGCCGCTACGGGCGGTGCGGCCGATCCGGTGCACGTAGCTGTCGAGCTCGCGAGGAATCGAATAGTTCACCACGTGACTCACGTCTTTGACGTCGAGACCGCGCGCCGCCACGTCCGTACACACGAGCATTTGCACGCGCTTGTCGCGGAAGGCTTGCATGGTGCGCTCGCGCGCGCGCTGGTCCATGTCCCCATGGAGGCAGTCCACCGCGTAGTTGCGTTCGTTTAGGTACTGCGTGAGGTCGCTGACGAGAGCCTTCGTCTGGCAGAAGATAAGCCCATAGAAATTCTCGGCGGCATCGATCAGCTTGCAGAGGATCTCGGGTTTGTTGGATTCTTGCGTTACGTAATAAAGCTGCTCCACGTTTTCGGAGAGCATCTCTTTTTTGTTTACTTGAACTTGCTTGGGCTTGCGCAGGTACTCGTCGGCCACGCGCCGCACCTCGCGGCTCATGGTGGCCGAGAAGAGCCAAATGTTGCTCGTCTCTTTGTCGACTTGGCCGAGAATCGTCTCGAGCTCGTCCTTGAAGCCCATCGAAATCATTTCGTCGGCTTCGTCGAGGATCACGATCTGGAGCTTGTCGAGTTTCAGGGTTTCGCGTTTGATGTGATCGATCACTCGGCCCGGGGTGCCGACCACGATCGAGCCGCCCATTTGCAGCCCACGCACTTGGTCGCCGAAGCTGGCGCCACCGTAAACGGGAACCGCGCGGACGCCTTTGTACTTGCCTAGCAGGTTGATCTGACCGGCGACTTGGACGGCGAGCTCGCGGGTAGGGCAAAGCACGAGGCCCTGCACGCCTTTCTTCTTGGGATCCACCCGCTCGAGCATGGGAATGCCAAAGGCGGCAGTTTTCCCCGTGCCGGTAGCCGCCAAGCCTAGGAAGTCGGTGGGCTCGCCCAGCAAAATGGGCAAAGCCTCGGCCTGGATCTGGCTGGGCTTTTCGTAACCCAATTCGGTGATGGCGCGACGGAGGGAGGGGCTAAGGGTGAGTTCGTCAAAAGAAAGCACTGCGCTTAGCCATATCCCAAAGGCCCTGCTCCTCAAAAGGCAATCGCTCAGGCCTCGCGACAGGGTAGCTTTCGGGCCGAGCCCCCTTTAGACTGGGGACAACGCCAGGGGGCACGCCGTGAAATCCATCAGTCGAGAAAATCCAAAGGCCTTGCTCGTCTCCGTCCGCACGCCCGACGTCCAGGACTTCGAGGCGGACGAGTCCCTCAATGAGTTGGAGCGTCTTGTCACGACCCTGGGATTTCAGGTGATCGCCAAGCAGTTCCAGCGTCGTCCCTCAACCTCCGGAGCCACCGTGGTGGGGGAGGGCAAGCTCAAGGAGCTTGCCTGGTTCACGGGAGGCCCAGGCCTCATTGAGGCCGCGAATTTTGCGAAGAAAACCAAGCTTTCCGAGCGGTTGGAAAGAGAATCTCAGGAAGAAGCTGAACAGGAAGTTGAGGACTCCGCCGACCTCGGCCTGGCGAACGAGGCCGGGCAACCTGCCCTGAAAGAGCCCGAAGAGCTCGCCGGCGTGGTGGTTTTCGACTGCGATCTGACTCCCTCCCAACTCAAGAACGTGGAGAAGGCCCTGGGCTGTGAGGTGCTCGACCGCACCGGCGTGATCATCGAAATCTTCAGCCGCCACGCCAAAACGCGCGCGGCGCGCCTTCAGGTGGAAATCGCTCGATTGAATTATCTGGCTCCTCGTTTGCGGGAAACCGGGGGAGCGAGCGAGCGTCAGGCGGGCCGCGGGTCGGGCGAAAGCGAACTGGAACTCGACCGTCGGCGCATCCGCGATCGCGTGACCGAACTCAAGACCGAGCTCGAGGCCGTGCAGCGCGAACAAGTTAACCGCCGCGCCCAGCGCTCCGAGACCCAAAGCGTGGCGCTCGTGGGCTATACGAACGCCGGCAAGTCCTCCACCATGCGCGCGCTCACCGGCAGCGAAGTGCTGGTGCAAGACAAGCTCTTTGCCACCCTGGACACCACCGTGCGAGCCTTGCAGCCCGAGACCCATCCCCGGATTCTCATCTCCGACACCGTCGGTTTCATCAAAAAGCTTCCCCACGATCTGGTGGCGTCGTTCCGCTCCACGCTGGACGAGGCCCTGAACGCATCGCTGCTACTCTATCTTGTGGATGCCTCGGACCCCACTTTTCGCTCGCAACTCGAGGTCACCCACGAGGTGCTCGACGAGGTGGGGGTCGAAGACACGGCGAGTCTCCTGGTGCTCAACAAGGCCGACCGTCTGGATGACGCCGAGAAGAAAGCGCTGCTCCGTGAGTATCCCGAAGCGCTGCTGATTTCCACGCGCCGTCCGGAGGATGTCAAGGCTTTGCGCGAGCGTATCGTGCGCCACTTCGAGCGCGACATGGTGGAAGAGGAGATCTTTGCCCGTTACGACGTGAAGGGAATCATCGGCGAAGTGCGTTCCTCGATGCGCGTGATCAAGGAGAGTTTTGAGAACGAGGGTGTGCGGCTTACCGTACGTTCTGGCGCCACGGAGCTGGCCCGCCTCAAGAAGCGCTTTAATCTTTAAACTTAGTTGTGCTCTTCTTGATCGCGGCCCTGGCGAAAGTACCATCGACCGTCGAGGCGACGGAACTCGGAAAACTCATGGTGCACGTAGTGGTGTCCGTCTTCGCGAAAGCTCGCCTTGAACTCGACCCATCCCCTGTCGCCTTCTTCGGAATGTTTGAGTATTTCGAGTCCCGTAAAACGTGCGCGCGCCGACCACGCTTGGGCTTCAGCACGATCAAAGGCATCACGGGTTTCGGGATCGTGCGTGCGGGCTAGGTAGTCGACATTTTGTCGACAGAAAGCCGTGTAGCGGGAGCGCATAAGGTCCAGGGATGTGGGAGCTGCCGCTCGGTACTCAAGAAAAGGTTCGCAGCATTCCCCGAAAAGTTTCTTGGATCCGCAGGGACAGTTTCCCTTGGCCATGTCGGCACTCCCTTCCGTTGCGAGAACCCTTCGGTGATCCCACCGAAGTCGGAAAGATTCAACGGGTCAGGCGCAACACGACGTGTCCGTTGCGCGCGATCAGTCGACTCACCGTTAGCTTACGGCGCGCAGCGATGGGCATGATCCAGTCACGTTCGATTTTTTCCAGTGTGAGGAGCAAGGCTTGTCCCTCGCCGCCCACGGCCTTCGCCAAGGCCACGAGGTCGCTCTCGGCCACTCGCTCGCCGGACGAGGGCGAAAGTTCTCCGATGGCGAGGTCGAAAACCTCGCCGACCCCGAGAGCCGATGTCACGTCCACGCCTTCGCGCACTTCAAAGCGGTCGGCCACGCCTAAGCGTTTTGCGTTCTCTCGCGCGAAGGTTGTGGCCAGCACATCGCGATCCGAGGCGGTGACCCGTGCGTCCGGCCAGCGTTGGAGCCCGAGCAGGGGCAGAACGCCGTAGCCACACCGGAAGAAAAAAGCCGTTCGCGGGGCGCGGCGGGGAAGGGCGTCGATGAGCACCGGAAGGGCTTCGGCCAGGCGGGAGGTGTCGCCCGAGATGTCGAAGGGACGATCAAGGGCGAGGCCTCCCACGCTCACGGTGTCTCGCGCATACAGAGTGGCCGGGATTTCGATCCTCCCGCTGGGACGATCGGCTCTGAGGGCATAGACGACGTGTCGAGGGCCGCGCCCCGTCTCAGTAAGGGCCCATCCGGTTTGTGCGCGGATCGTTTCGATCGTGGGGCCGAGGTCGCGAATCACGACCACTCGGATTTCGCCCTCTGGCGAGAGCAGCTCACGCCCTGCACGGAACAGGTGTTCGATGAAAGGTTGGCCGATTCGAGCCGGCACGTTGCAGAGAATCCAGTCGTAGGGGCGGCACTCGGGTTTTAGGTCCCGAAACCCAAGGCTCGAATGCACAAGGGTGTTCTGGAGGCCATTGGACTTGGCGTTCTGGGCAGACCACGCCACGGCGAGGAGGTCGCGATCGACCATTTCGATCTGGGCTTCGGGGAAGTGCGCGGCGATCGGCAGGCCCAGGGCACCGTAGCCACAACCCATGTCCAGCACCGTACGCGGCGTGGAGTCCGGCAAATGATTGAGCAAGAGCAGCGTGCCTTCGTCGATGCGAAGGGTGGAAAACACGTCGTGCGGAACCTGAAGCTTAAGGGACACTCCCAAGGCTTGCAGCGGGAGCGTCGCCTTTAACCAGGGGTCGTAACTCATCGCTCGGTCGGGAATCTAGGGAAGGGGTTGTTGCGTGCGACGAAGGCGAGAGACGTCGAATCCGCGGTCAGTCATTCTTTGGGACAGATCATCGAAGACGGCGGGGTCCATTTGCGGGGTCCGGCTCAGGAACCAGAGCGAGTCGCGGTCGGGCGAACCCACAACGGCATATTCGTAGGCCTCGCCCAACTCGAAGATCCAGTAGTCCCCTTCGAACGGCCAGAAAAACGAAACGCGGAGCTTGGCGTTTGAGGACTTGTCGGCCACTCGGGCCACGCCCTTGGCGCTCTTCACGGGGCCGTCGACTGCGCCTTGGCGGCAGGTGTTGAGGACCGTGATTTTTCCGTCGTCGCGCGGGGTGTATTCGGCGGTCACCGCTTCGCAGTCTTTTTGGAAGGATTGTTCAAAGCGGGCAATCTCGTACCAAAGGCCTTGGTAGCGAACGAGATCGACTTGCGGAACCGTCGACGGGGGAGGCGTGCGCGAGCCGCCAGCGAAGGCGCTCCCTGCGAAAAGAGCAGCCAACAAAAAAGTGATTCCCGAAAGTGAATTCATGAATAGGGTTTTAGACCCGAACGGACGAGGAGTCGACGGGCTGGAGCGAGGTGTTTTTCCAGGGGATCGCTTCCCAGGGGAGGGAGCGTGTCAGGGGAGCGCTACGCTGCGCCCTGATCCGCCGTTGTAGAGGTGGAGAACTTCCGCGCTCGAGAGGGCTCGCTCCCAGATGCCCACGCCGTCGATCAGGCCGGTGTACGGGGTGTTGCCGGCGTGCGACTGTTCGGTTCGACCGATTCCGAAGTAAGAGGAGCCTACGTCCGCGATCGTCGTGGGGTCGAAGGTGACGGACGAGGCGAGCTGTCCATTGCGATAGGTTTGCAGTTCCCGTCCGGTAAACACCGAAACCATATAGTGCCACTGTCCATCGGCGATTTGCGGCGCGGGAGTGGCAAAGCCGTACATGCCTCGGTCGCCGACCGCGTCGTCGGGCGTTTGAAGGGCGTCATAGTAGTCGCCATTGGAGAGGAGCATGACAAACTGGGTGGCCGTGGGATGTCCGATTCCCCACACGCCGAGGAAGTTTGTTTGATGGCTGATCGGAGCGGGCGTTTGCACCCAGGCGCTCCACGTGGCCTCGCGGGCGCCGCCGAGGCTCAGCGAGTTGTTGTAGAGGTAATTGCTCCCGCTAAACTGAGCGGCCTGTCCGATTTTTCCCGGCACAAAGCTCACGCTTCCTTGGTTGGTGAGCGGATAGTTCCCCGTGTTGTCGGCAAGTCCGTCGAGGTCGTAAAAAGCTCGCAGGTTGGTCGTGAGAGTTGGGGCCGGAGTGTAGAGCTTGAAGTTGGAGATGTAGCCTCTCCAGGCCATCGACCAAGGTCCGTTGTATTCGGCCGATCCCAGGTTGTACTGACGAACGAGGCCCGTGGCTTGGTAGGTGACGCTGTCGCTACTGCCCACTGGGATTCCGTTCATGTAGAGAACGGTCGATGTGCGCTCGTGATCGTAGGTGACGGCCACGTGAACCCAGGCATCCAAAGGAAAGGCTTTCGTGGAGACGACAGCAGCCGGACCCGTCAGGATCGCCTGGCCCAACATCGTCAGCCGAGGCTGTCCGCCCACGGGAACGACGCCGAAGCGGGGGCCCTCGCCATTGACTCCTCCACTGCCAAAAATGGTGTTGAGCCCCTGAATCGTGTTTCCGACCCAGGTAAAGGTTCCTGCAAGGTTGGCCGCGGGAAGGTAGACCCAGGCCTGCATCGCGAAACTGCGGTTTTCGAGCGACGTCCAATAATCGGCTTCTCCAAAGCTAAACCTTCCGCTCGTAGCTCCGTTGGCAAGTCCTGGGGTGAAGGCGGCGTAGGATTTTCCAGGCCGCTTTATGGTCGTCTGTATTTGTGGGGTGCCTACGACGGTTGGCGAATGGCTCGCATTTGCCAAGTTAACCGGAGGTGCCACGTCCGAATCCGTCAGGGGCAGGTCTATGGAAACTTGGAGGCCCGCCGGCAGCGCAAAGTCTAACGAGTCCGGAATCGGATCCGGGAAGGCGGATTCTAGGGCAGGAACCGACAGCGTGACTACGCTGATGTTGGAATCCGAGATCCCGTCGCTCACTCGGAACTTGAGGGTGTCGGTAGGGTGGTAGGGAAGTTGCGGGCGATAGATCAGTTGAGGAGGCGTTCCCGAGATCGTGCCGTGAGACGGGCCTTCCACGAGAGTGTAGACCAAGGTGGTGGCGGGGTCCGGATCGCTGGCCGACAGGCGAAACTCCGCGATGCCATTGTCGGGCACAACCAAATTTTGAGAATGTGCCACGGGGACGGTGTTCACGTGCGACACAAGAATCGAGATTGCGGCGGGGTCCGATTCGTGGAGTCCGTCCGTGGCCCGGAACAGGATCATCTCGGTCCCACTCAGTCCCGGGGTGGGGGTGTAGACGAGCTGAGGCGGAGTTCCCGTTAAGGTTCCCAGGACCGGCGGCTTGACGACCTCGAAACGAAGGTCGTCGCCATCCTCGTCGCTTCCGGTCAGGGTGATCTCAAGAGTTTGATGATTGGTGATCGCACCGCTTTGAGCGAGGGCGACCGGAGGACGGTTGGGGACGGGGACCTCTTTCGACGTGGGGTCTTCGACGATCATCACCCGACACGCAGGCAATGTGGCAAAGGCAGCAAACGGCAAAACCATCCGGAGGAAAGTTTTGATTGTTGTGAGCTCGCCTCGCGCCGCCATACCTACTCTCAAGTGTAGCCGTGCGGCGGCTCTGCTTTTGTGAAGATTGGGTTAGAAAAGCGGTCGAGATTTACTCGTTCGGCAAGAGCGCGTTGGGGTTGGGAGGCTCGGGCTGGCTCGCCTGCAAGGCAAAACGGAAGCGGTGTTCGGCATAGGTGTCTAGGTCGGGCGGAGGAAACTTCCAGTTTGCGATGGCTTTGTGGAGGCATTCTTCGAAAGCCGGGTTGCCAAAGGGGCTAAAGACCGTGCGCACTTGAGTGGCGGTGCCCGAGCGCAAAACCGTCCAGTCGATGTGGATTTCTCCGTCCGTGAGGGCTTTGGTTTTTTCGCCTTTGTTGCCCAGGCTTTCGACAAACGCGTTGTAGCAGCTTTGGGCATCCCGAGCGTTCGCGGTGATGGTGTTTTTGACCTGGCGAACGACGTAAGGATCAATCGGGCGCCCTCGGTCGTCGACGAAGAGTTGGCGTTGAATGAGGGTTTGGGGTGAGCCGCCCGAGGGGGATTGCGTGCAGGCGCCGAGGAAGGCAACGAGGCTCAAGAGCTTGTGCGATTTCATACAAGGATATCTTAGCGTGAAACTTTGCGTGGGGAAGGGGAGCGGTGCGTGACTTTGTTATTGAAGCTTGAAGACATAGGCCGCGCCACTGCTACTCGCAGTGTCGTCGGTGGAGGAAAGGTCCGCTCCGTGGATGATGGCCGTTGTGCTGGAGTCCTCCCCCGAAGACCCGACAAGGGCGGTGTCGCCATCGAGGCTCACAGAGAAGCCGAATTGGTCGCCGGCACCGGCATTGGGGGCTTTGAGGTAGGCTGCGTGAGTCCAGGTGCTGCCTGAGCGCCTGAAGACATACGCAGAGCCACTCGTCGATGCGGAGTTGTTAGTGGAGGAGAGATCCGCTCCGTGGACAATGGCCGTTGTGCTGGAGGCCTCCTGATAGGCCCCGACGAGAGCGGTGTCGCCGCTTAAGCTCACAGAAGCACCGAAACCATCTCCAGCATCGGCATTGGGAGCCTTGAGGTAGGCTTCGTGGGCCCAGGCGCTGCCCGAACGCTTAAAGACATACACCGCACCGCTGTACAGCGCCGAGTTGTTGGTGGAAGAAAGATTTGTGCCGTGGATGATGGCCGTTGTGCTGGAAGCCTCTTCACTAGCCCCGACGAGAGCGAGTCGCCGCTGATGGCAACGTGAATGGTGGCGCCGGGCGAGGCGCTACCAGCTCCCCCCGAAATGGTCGGTGTGGTGTCGGAGATACTGATTCCCTCTGCCAGGCTTATGCCCGTCACAGCCCTGGGGCTTGCTCCTCGGCCCGTGGGGGTGTCTTCTGTGGGAGTCTTTGGAGAGCCGCCCACCGAGACGGTCGTGGTTTGGAACTCGCAGCCCGAGGCCAACAAGGCGCAACTCAACCCCAACAACTTTCGTCTGAAAACGAGCGAGGCTGAGTTCACGCAACTCCACATAGGCCTCTCCAGTATGGCTCCCGCGGGGGACTCAGATGGGTGAAAGCTTGGGTGTGTTTCCGTGAAGTGCACGTTAAGGCCGCAAGCCACGGAAACGACTTTGATTTATCCGGGCTTCTTGAAGTTGGAGCTTCGGTGCTCGAGCTCTTTCATGGGCATTGCTCCCGATTCTCCCCACGCCCGCCGCAATTAGGTGCTTTTAAAGGCCGAGCCCATCGGCTACACCCTGGCTCGTGATCAGCACCACGGGAGTTAGCGTCAGTTTCGGGAGCCAAAAACTTTTTGACGATGTGAACGTCAAGTTCATCGCGGGCAATTGTTACGGATTGATTGGCGCCAACGGCGCAGGCAAGTCCACTTTTCTCAAAGTCCTTTCCGGAGAAATCGAGCCCACGACCGGTCAAGTGCACCGCTCGCCCGACGAAACGCTTTCTTTTTTGCGCCAAGATCACTTCGCCTTTGAAGAGATGCCGGTCATGGAAGTGGTCGTGATGGGCAACGAGAAGCTCTACGCGGTGACCAAGGAGAAGAACGCCCTTTACGCCAAGGAGGATTTTTCCGAGGCCGACGGCCACCGTGCCTCGGAGCTCGAGAGTCGCTTTGCCGAGCTCAATGGATGGGAAGCCGAATCCAATGCGGCCCTCATGCTCGCCGGTCTCGGCATCAGCACCGAGTACCACGCCAAACCTATGAAGGAGCTCACGGGCGGCGAAAAAGTCAAAGTGCTTCTGGCCCAAGCCCTCTTCGGCGATCCCGACGTGTTGCTGCTGGACGAACCCACCAACCACTTGGACATCTTCGCCATTCGCTGGCTCGAGGAGTTCTTGTTGAACTTCGAAAAGACCGTCATCGTGGTTTCCCACGATCGTCACTTCATGAACAAGGTCTGCTCGCACATTGCCGACGTGGACTTCCACAAGATCACCACCTACACGGGCAACTACGAGTTCTGGAAGCGTTCGGCCGAGCTTGCCCAGCGCCTGCGCTCAGACGAAAAGAAGAAGGCCGAGGACAAGGCCGAAGACCTCAAGCGCTTTATCGCTCGCTTCAGCGCCAATGCCTCCAAGTCCAAGCAAACCACCTCGCGCGCCAAGCAGCTCGAGAAACTCAACCTGGGCGATTTGCCCGTGTCGTCGCGTCGTCAGCCGTGGGTGGGGTTTGAGTCCAAGCGCGAGGCCGGCAAGGACATCCTCACGGTCGAAGGTCTCTCCAAGAAGATCGATGGCGTGCAGATCCTGAAAGACCTGCGCTTTACGGTCAAAAAGGGCGACAAGATCGCCCTGGTCGGAAAAAGCGACGTGGCCCGCACCACGCTCTTCAAAATCTTGGCTGGCGAGATGGAGCCCGACTCGGGCACCTACACCCTGGGCAGCACGATCACGCTCGGTTACTTGCCCACCGACAACTCCAAGTACTTCGACGGCGGCGAGCTGCCGCTCATGGAGTGGCTGCGCCAGTACTCGCCGGACCCCGACGAGTCCTTCCTGCGCGGGTTCCTGGGCAAGATGCTCTTTAGCCGCGACGATGCCATGAAAAAGACGAACGTGCTGTCGGGCGGCGAGCGCGTGCGCTGCATGCTCTCTAAGCTGATGCTCGCCGGCCCGAACTTGATCTTGATGGATGAGCCGACGGGTCACTTGGATCTAGAGGCCGTCAACTCGCTCAACGACGGCATGCAGCGATTCAATGGCACCTTGATCTTCACCTCACACGATCACGAACTCGTGCAAACGGTGGCGGACCGGATCATCGATATCGACGTCACGATCAAGGCCGACAAGTACATCACTTACGACGAATACATCGAGCTTCAGGCCGCTCAAGCGAAAGCCGGATCTTAAGCCGCACTTCCTCGGGCCCCAAAAAACTGTTCGGCAGACCGCTCCGGGTGCGAAACTCGCGTGCCCCGCGCTGGAAGTCCCGCAGGGTCTCGAGATCCCGCTGCAGCGCCGGGCGCGCGTAGGGCGGAATCTTCTCGTTGGCGAGCAGGCCCTCCACGATCTCTAAGAGCAGCTGGTCGTTAATTCCGTGGAGGAAGTCCGACACGAGTTTCTCCCAGCGCTTCGCCTCGGGCACCTTGATCTTGAAGTCGTAGGCCGGCGATTCGCGCGCGATACGCGCGGGATAGCCAAAGCGCGCTTCGCGATGCCCGCAAGCGTGAAGCAGGCGCAGCAGGGCGGAGTAACCGGTTTTGGCCTGGCGACGTTTCAAGAAACAGCCGTGGAGGCGAAAGTCCTCCGCGCGGTTTTCCTGGATCGTCATGCGGAACTCGAGGCGGTCCGAGGTTCGCGCTCGGAGGCCGATAAAGAAATAGCTCTCTTCCCACGCATCGAGGATGTTGTAGCGGGGCACGAGCGCCCGGATGATTTCCCGCTCGCGATCGCTGGCCTCGCGCTCAGAGGGCTGAGTTTCCCACTCGATGATCTCGACTTTTTCCAGGAGCTTCAGGATGTTTTTGCCCACGGAACCTGGTTTGACGTGGCGGTACGAGCCCACGCGCGCGCGCAGCGATTTGGCTTTGCCCACGTAGAGGAGCTTACGGGTTTTGGAGAACATGAAATACACGCCAGGCTCTTTGGGGAGCGCGGCAAAGAAGTCGGGCGCAAAGCGCGTGCGCAGGGGATTTACGTAAGCCAATCCCCCTTAGGATAACCGAAGCCGGGCTTCTTTCTCCCGCAGGGTTTCGCCCTCAGTACTAATCTTTCTCTTTAATCTTTCTTAGAGATGAGCTTCTTCCACCAGGGACGGTCGGCGGGGCCGGTCGGGGCGGCGGGAGCGGCCCGACGGTCGTCGGAGCGGCGAGGGTTTGTTGCCGCAGCACGCGATCCACCCGACGGGCGATCTCCTTGAGCGTGGGTGGGGCGGCCTGCCCCTTGGCCTTGCTGTCGACCGCCGCGTTGGCCTCCGCCTCCGGAGCGCCGGCCTTGCGAAGATCCGCCGGCCGAGGAGCCGCCTTGTGGGCGACCTCCGCCGTGCGCGGCATGAGAACGCTGGGGAGCCGGGCCGCGCTCGCCTTGAGGAGCGCCTTCCGAGCGAGCTTCAGGACGATGACCGGGACGACCGCCGTGCGGGCGACCACCCGATCCCCCGGGACCACGACCGCCACCCCCGGCGCCACGAGGGCTCGCGCTGCGAGACGAAGAGCCCCCGCGCGATCCGTGTTGGCTACGCGGAGCCGGGCGATCGCCTGGCTCACGGGGCTCGGGGCGCATGTGCGGCGGGCGCGAGGATCCGGGACCGGTGGGGCGGGCAGCGGCGGAACCGGCGCCCTCAGACCCCGGGTAGGCCCCCTCGACCACGTGGATCTTCATACGGATCAGGCGTTCGATGTCGCGCAGGTAAGCGCGCTCTTCGTGATCGCAGAACGACAGCGCGATGCCCTCGGCGCCGGCGCGTGCGGTGCGGCCGATGCGGTGGACGTAGCTCTCGGGGATGTTCGGGAGCTCGTAGTTGATCACGTGCGTGACGCCGTCGATGTCGATGCCGCGCGCGGCGATGTCGGTAGCTACCAACACGCGGGTCACGCCGCCCTTGAAGTTATTCAAGGCGCGGGTGCGGTTGTTTTGCGATTTGTTGCCGTGGATGGCTTCCGACGGCACGCCAGCCTGGTTCAAGAACTTGGCGACCTTGTCGGCGCCGTGCTTGGTGCGTGTAAACACGAGGGCGCGTTGGATGCTCGCGTCCTGCATCACGTGCTCAAGCAAGCGGCGTTTGTCCGGACCTTCCACGAAGTAGAGCGATTGTTGGATTTTCTCGGCGGTGGTGGCCACGGGGGTGACTTCCACTTTGACGGGGTTCGAGAGGATGTCACTCGCCAGGCGTTGAATGTCGGGCGGCATCGTGGCGGAGAAAAAGAGCGAGTGGCGCTGCTTCGGCAGCACCTTGATCACGCGTTTGACGTCGTGGATGAAGCCCATGTCCAGCATGCGATCGGCTTCGTCGAGCACGAAGATCTCGAGCTGTGCGAGGTCCACAAAACGCTGCTCCATCAAATCGAGCAAGCGACCGGGAGTGGCCACCAAGATGTCCACGCCGCGGCGAAGGTCCGAGACCTGCGGGCCTTGGCCCACGCCGCCAAAGATCACGGTGTTGTTGATGCCGACATTCGAGCCGTAGCGATCGAAGCTCTCGCCGATTTGGGCGGCGAGTTCACGCGTAGGCGTTAATACGAGACAGCGGATCGGACGGCGGCCGCCGGCAGGCGCGGGCTTTTCGGCCAGAAGTTGCAGGATGGGTAGGCCGAAGGCGGCCGTTTTACCGGTGCCCGTTTGCGCGCAGCCGAGCAGGTCGCGGCGCTGGAGAATATGGGGAATGGCTTGCTGCTGAATAGGGGTCGGATGCACGTAGCCTTCGGCTTCGAGAGATTTCAGCAGGGGATCGATCAAGTTGAGGTCGGTGAAGCGGAGCGAGTGGGATTCCATCGGTCTTAGACTCTACTACGGATCACTCCACGCGCCACTCATGGCGCATTTTGCCCCTGAGCTCGGCTTCCAAGTGGTCACCCCTGTTCAGGGCCGCGACGCCGGCCGGGGTGCCTGTCAGGAGCACGTCTCCCGGGCAAACCGGGAAATGAGCTCGCACGTATTCCGTCAAACGCGCCAAGCCGAAGAGCATGAGCGATGTGCGCGCGGACTGGCGCAGCAACCCGTTCACGCGCAGGCGAATCTCCAAATCTCCGAGTTCGGAGAGTGAGTGCACCGGGAAAAAGTCGGAGAGGGGACAGGCTCCCTGGAAAGACTTGGCCAAGGTCCACGGTTCGCCGCGATTTTTGAGTTCGATTTGCTTAGGACGATCCGTCAGGTCGAGTGCGACCGCGGCCTGATCGATGTCGAGCTGCTCGTTAAAACGCAGCGCGAGCTCCACCTCATGGTGAATTTCGCTCTTCCACGGGGGGAGGGCAAAAGACTTTGCTCCCACCGTGGCGCAGCTGCCGGCTTTGAGAAAGATCAACGGTACGGCGGGCAGGGGATTGCCGAGTTCCTGGGCGTGATCGGCATAGTTGCGGCCTACGGCCCAGATGTTGCGAATCATCGGAACGATCTTCAGCCTAGACGGCAAGGTCATCAAGCCCCCCCAGGTAGAATCAAGACGCTCCGTTACTTCGCCCTTTCTGGAAAGTGCCCTCACCCTAGGGTAGACCACGTCCACGGTGGCATGGGTTAAAGGGCAACTCGTATGGATCGAAACCGACCGGGCTCTGGGGCCGGTGCGGATCGTGGACGACACGGATTCCTCGGTGTTTCGAGTGGCCATCCTGGGCACCCGCGAACAGCGCTACTACACCAAGCGCAATCCTCCCTTTAAGCGCATTCAGCTGGCGGTCGGCCAACGTCTCCGCGTGAGCGGCGTGGAGCACGAAGTGGTGATCCGTGCCCTGACGGTGCAGGACGACCTCTTTGCGTTTGATACGGACGCCGGCGCTTTTCTCGAAAACCAAGTCGTGGACCTCTCGGGCACGGCGGACGTGCTGGATCTGTTGCAACAGGGCAAGTTCTCGCGAGCCAAAGCTTTCTGGGCGCGCCAAGAGGCCTGGGAACTTTTGCAAGAGCGCGAATCGCATCCCCTGCGCGGGGCCATGGGCTGCCGCGTGCAACTCTTGCCGCACCAGTTGTGGGTGCTCAGCTCGGCGCTCGAGATGCCCGTGATCCGGGCGCTGCTGGCCGACGAAGTGGGCCTGGGCAAAACGATCGAAGCGGGTTTGGTCTTCTCGGCGCTCCACGCGCGTCGCCAACTCAAAAAGGTACTGATCCTCGTGCCGCCCGCGCTCAAAGTGCAGTGGCTCACCGAGAGCTACCGCCGCTTTAATATTCGTTTCCGCTTGGATCACGAAGAGCTCATCGACGACGACGAGTTCCGCGACTTCATCATCGCCTCGATCGACGATCTCGACAAAAACCTAGCCAACTTTGACTTGTTGATTGTGGACGAAGCCCACCGCCTTGCGCACGATCCCGTGCGCTCCGAGCACCTGGCGCAACTCGTGTCGGCCTCCAAGCACGTGCTCTTCCTTTCGGCCACGCCGCGCGTGCACGGAGAAGATGCTTTCGTCAAAATGATGAATACGCTGGGCACGTCCAGCCGCGGCGCCATTAAGCCCCGCGTCTTTCAAAGCAAGCGCGCAGAGCTGGGCCTGCCCTGCTACCGCCAAGTGGAACCGGCCTTCGTCAAAGACAAGCGCAAGTGGCTGGTGGATTTTCTCGAGTCCAAGCTCTCGGCCAATCCCCAGGAAAAGGTCTTTCTCATCGCCTCCAGTGCAGACGAAGTTGTGCGGCTTTTCACCGAGCTGCGCCGCAAACTGGGCCAACACTTCGCGCTCTTCCACGAGGGAATGGACCTGATCGAGCGCGACCGCCAGGCCGCTTACTTTGCCGATCCTGACGGCGCTCCGTTCTTGATCTCGTCCGAGATCGGCGGGGAAGGGCGCAACTTCCAGTTCTGCCACCATATGGTGCTTCTCGATTTGCCCGCGGACCCTTTGGTGGTGGAGCAACGCATCGGTCGCCTAGATCGCCTCGGCCAAACAGAGAAGGTCCGCGTCTGGTGCCCGATCCAAGAAGACAGCCCGGAAGAAGGCATTTTCCAAACACACCGTGATGTGTACCGAGTGTTCGAGGAGCCGTGGTCGGGTTCGGGCCTGGAGGACGCCTCGAGCGACCAGCTCCTCGCCACCCGCGGCGATGCCAACTCGCTCCAAAAGCTGCGCCTTCCGTACGATGCCGAAGTCGCCGGCGAGTTGCTCGAATCCGTACAGCGCCTCACCCGCACCGACATCCAAGGCTTTCTCGACGACGTGTATTCGATCTTCGGCGTGGAGTCGGAAGACTTCGACACGCGCGGCAACTTGCGGGTGACGGCCTCGAGCCTGATGTTCGTGGACTACTTCCCGGGTCTTGGCGAATCGGGCGAGCGCGTGTTTACCTTTGACCGCGCGCAGTCGCTTGCGCGCGAGGACCTCACTTTCTACTCGCTGGACCACCCGGATTTCATCGAAACCATCGAGTTCCTGCTGAACTCGGAAGAAGGCAAAGTGGCCGTCGTGCGCTTCCCGCCGAAGGTGCGGCCGCAAGTGGTTTTTGTGGGTCTTACCAAGACGCCAGACGGCCTAGGCGCCGAAGTGCACACCACCGCCGATCTTGACCTCACGGAGTATCCCGAAGTGCCTCGCCAATGGACTCCGCCGGGCCCCATGCGCCGGGGCCTGCTCGCGGCCTTCACGGAATTCCAGAAGTCCCTGGGCGACCGGGAGATGGACGCCGTTCTTTTCGCGATTCCCTAAGGAGAGAATAGGAACATGACGCAAATGAAACTCAGCGCCAAAACCATCAATAGCCCTGTGGGTGAGCTCATGCTCGTCGCCAATGAGAAGAGCCTTGTGGGCATTCTCTGGGAGAACGACACGGACTCGCGCGCGGCGGTCGAGAAGATCTCCACCGGCTCTAAGCACCCGGTGCTCAAGGAAACCGAAAAGCAGCTGCGCGAGTACTTCGCGGGTAAGCGCAAATCTTTTGATTTGCCGATCGAGTTCCACGGCACGGATTTCCAGAAACGCGTGTGGAAAGCCCTCACGCGCATTCCCTTTGGCAAAACCTCCGCCTACGGCGAACTCGCTACGCGGCTCGCCGCGCCCAAAGCTTCGCGCGCCGTGGGTGCCGCCACGGGCCACAACCCGATCTGCATTGTGGTGCCTTGCCACCGCGTGATCGGAAAGAACGGCAAGCTCACAGGCTTCGCCGGCGGTCTTAAGAACAAAGAGTTTCTCCTGAAGCTCGAAGGCTGTCTCTAGATCTAGAGAGGGAGTTTTCGCCGGCTACGCAGGTCTAAGATTTCTCGCTTGCCTAACGGGCAACGTTCCACCAGCAGTCGCCGACGGCGCCGTAGAGTCGGATGAAGCTCCACAGTTTCGCGTCGTAGAAGAGGTTAGAGGGGATGGGCGGAAGGTCCTCGGCCGCTACAGCGAAAGCCTGAGGCGCGGCGTGCATCACGACTCCGCGCCGACGTGCCAACGTTTGAAGGCGTGCATCGTGCCCGTCCAGTACGTTCACATTGACGCAGTTCAGCTGGACGGAGTCGGGCAGAACATCGCGCAGAACACCGGCGAGAGTTCCGCTCCCGACCGGGGTCCAGAGTTTAGCGGGGCTGGGGCCTCGACCGTGTTCAATGATTTTCCAGATCGTCGTAACTTCGGAGCGCAGGTGGCGCTTGAAATCCTGGCAATCGAAACCCAAGGGGATCTTGATTGCCTTGCCCGCGGCGGCAAAGTTCGCGGCATCGATCTCGGCATCAGCCAAATTGGGTACAACGAAGATCCGTGCGCCGTGGGCCTGGGCCAGAAGTGAGAACGCGTGGGCTTCGCCGGACGCGGGATCTCGCTCGCAGAATAGCGTGCACGAAGCATTCATGTGCCGGGCGGCGATCGCCAAGGCGATTTGGGCGAAGCCGCAGAAGGGGCTCGCGTAGACGAAAGCGCGGGCCCCGGCTTGGATTTGATCGCGCAGGAAAGGAACCGCTGCTCTCAGCTTAGTTCCTCCCTCCAGGAGGTCATCGCGCACGACGCGAAGGCTCCCCCACGGCAGGTCAAGGGAATCGATTCTCACCTCGAAATCTTGATCGGCGAATGCGGCTTCCATAGGGCTATGGCAGTTGGTCGTTCACTTCGACGATGTGCCAGACCCCACCGAGTCCGTTTCCGAGTTTGTCGCCGCGAGCGCGATCCGCGAAGTAGGTGTAGAGGGGCTTGCCTCGGAATGTCGCCTGGAGAAGGCCGTCAGGGCGAGTGATGAAGCCCATGGGGGGCACGCAGATCTCGGTGTTCGTCAGCAGCAAGGGCGGCCACTTTTCGGCGCAGGCGCCGCTGCAGTTCGATTCGAATGCGGTGTCGGGATCAAAGGTATAGAGGGTCTGATCGGCCGAGTTTGTCAGGTGAGCGCCCGTGACGGACCCATTCAGGGTGCGCGTCACTTGTAACACGGCGAGCGTGTCTGCGGCCTGAGCGGTGGATACCGTGATGGCCAGGACGAGGGCCGAAAGCGAAAGTTTTCCGAAAGTCATCGTGAGTTCTCCTCAAGGGTCGTCGGTTGATTCCTTCGACTCCCTCATCTTCGTCGGCGCGACGGTGTCGCTCCAGGCAAAGCTCGGTCGAGATATGGTGCAATTTGGTGCAATAGGATAGGATCGAACCTTCTCTATGTCGGAACCCCGCGAAATTTGGGATCGAGTTACGGGCGGCCAGCTCGAAGAAGCCGTGACGCTTTGGAACACTCGCCAATCTGCGTGGAGTTCGGCCCAGAAAATCGAAGCCCGTTTTTATCTTGGCGTCGGTTTCTGCCGGCATCAGGAATTCCGCAAGGGGCGCGCGTTTTTCATGGCGAATCGCCGCGCTCGTTGTCGGGACGTTGCCGCCAAAACCAAGCACCGTAGCGAGTTTTTTCGGGCACAGGGTTACGCCTTTCACTCCTTCTATGTCGGTTGCTTCCGTCGAGCGGGATTAGCCGGTCGTTCGGCGCTAGCGGCGGCGGTCGCGGCCGGCGATCCTGGCTTTCAAACGCTCGCCCTCGATTTGCTCGGGAACATCTCCGTACAAAACGGGGAGTTGCGTCGCGGAATACGTCAACTCAGGCGCGCTCACACGTTGGCTCGACACGGCAAGGAGCCGACTTTCGCCGAAGCCATCGAAGTCTCGATTCTGCTTTTCGAAGCTCAGTTCGGAATGCGCGGGCCGATCGTGACCGAAGCGGCTTTGGTCGCGAAGATCGTGGCGCTCAAGTTGCAAGATTCCTATTCGCTCGTGAACTTGCACCTAGAGCTGATCCGCTGTCGCACGTTGATGGGTAAGTGGGAGCAGGCCGAGCAATCCCTGCACGAGGCTCTTGCGCTGTGTTCGCAGTACGACAATCCGAAGCACCTCATCGCGCTGAAGCTTCGCTGGGCCGAACTCGAGTATCGTCGTGGGCGTGACTCGTCAGCGCTCCTGCACGTGACGACCTTGCGCGACGTCGTGAAAGGCTTGGGGAGCCGCTCCCTGGAGGCTCAGATCGTAGGGTTGGAAGCGAAGATCGTGGAGCAACTCGCTCCCGATAGCTTTCAACATAAGCTCCTGAAGAAGCGTGTACGCGAACTGTCGAGCAGCGACAGCGGCGACTGGCCGCGACGCCTCGCCTCGTTCTTGCCCAACGTGGAAGACCCGATTTCGGGGTATCGGCAGGTCCTGCGCGATGAAAGTGTTCCCTCGGCGCGCAAACTGGAAGTCGTTTGCGAAAGCGGATGGCTGTCGTTCGTGGTCGAAGCGGCGGGGCTATCGCGCGGCACCGAGGCCGTGCTCTTTCACCCGGACAATGCCGCCGTCACGATCGTCGGACGTAGAGGTGTTCGTCACATCCCGGCTTTGCGGGCGGGTACCTCGCGAAAAATTCTCCTTCGGTTGGCGCAGGGGCCAACTTCTAAAAAAGAGCTCATCGAATCGGTCTGGGGTTATGCCTACGACGCCGACCGTCACGACGCCATGCTTTACGGGGCCATCCAACAGGCAAGGCGGATTCTTGATCCACTCGGCGACGCGATCGTCTCGATGGGCACTCATTACGAAATGCGGCCTGGTATCGAGGTGCGGATTCCCCAGGGACGGGTTGTGCCGCCGGCCAGACGAATCCTCGGCAACATCGATACCCGGCTGACCTGGCGACAGAATCGTCTCTTAAAACTTCTGAATTCGCGTCAGGCTCTGTCGCCGGCTGAACTGCGAAAATCCCTAAAGATCTCGCGGAATACGATCACCCGCGATCTCAACGGACTTCAGAAACTTGGCCTCGTGCGCGCCTTGGGCAGAAACCGCTCGCGAAAATTCGTCGCGGTCGGGGTACCATAGGCATATGAGAAACTTCTCGCTCAGTTTTGCCTGTTTTGTTTCGACGCTGGCCAGCGCGGCTTCTTACCACGTGCCGGTAACCGATCCGGCACTCGAGCCCTTCGCTACTTTCGAAGTTTCGCTTTTCCGGCTGACTCCCTCGGCGACGGATACGAATCTGGCTCAGCTTGAGTACACGCTGCCGGAAGATCTGACCCTCGAGAATCCTAGGGGCGTGATACGCCTCGATGGTCAAAAGAACGAACAAGGCGGGTGGAGCTTTGGCGGCGCCTATGGAACAGCGACCTGTGTCGAGTCTGACGGGTCGGCACAATGGGCGTGCTCTGTTGCGCAGGGGGTGTCTTTCTCCTCCGACGGAGCTCGTGAGTTTCTCAGCAAGAAGTACCCTTCCGCTCCTGCGCGCGAAATTGAAGCTCGGGCGCGAGTTGTCGAGACCTTCGCTCGCGATCCCATCGGGGTCCTGTTGTCTGATTGAGGGCGGTGGGAAAGCTAAATGAAAAACTGCCTCGCTGGGCAGGGCTCGAATCTGCGACCCACGGAGAACCCCGACAGACCACTTTGGCCTCTGGGGGATCCAAAGTGACAGCGGAAAGAATCGCTTAGACGCTGCGAAACTGTGGGTGCTGGCGGATGAGCGTTTCCCAGTTGGCGGGGCGCTCGCCGAGCGGGCCCTGCGCGTCGCTGCGCTCCCATTTGCTGAGCCACTCGGCTCCCAATAAATCGCGCGTCGGCTGGGGTCGCATCAGTCCGATGGTGGTTTCAGCTTTGGGCGGCGTGCCCGCGCCGCGGGCTACATAGAAGCCGGCACCGAGCAGCGTAGAGCGTACGGCGGTCGAGGCCGAATACGTAAACAACTCGGTGGCCTTGGGCGCGCAACGCCCATGCACGCGGCGGAAAGTCTCGAGCGTCCACAGCGGCGAATCCACCTTGGCCGAGAAGGGATCGTAGTAGATTAAGTCCGGTGCGGGGGCGGCTTCGATGTGATGCAAGAAGTCGCCCTCAAGAAGGTCCCAGCTGAGCGGCATCTTCTTCGAGATCCAACGCCCATTCTTAAGCAGCTCGGGTGGGCCCGGGTGGAAGAGATGCTTGAAGTACTTAGGGTGAGAGAGCGCCAGTCGCAGCGAATCGAGGTCGTTCTCAAAGCTCACGATGCGAACCGCGCGGAATCCCTGCGTGCGGCTGGCGTCTTCGGCCAAAGCCTCGAGCGCGCGGATCGTGGCCATGGCGTTGTGCGCACCGCCTAGGCCCACGTCCCACACCACGAGTTCCTCGCCGTGCTCCAGTACGCGCTCCACGATGCGGGACTGATCGGTGTAGAGGCGCGCGGCTTCGTCGTCGGGCCGGCTCACCGAGTGCATGATCTCGCCCGAGCTTTTTTGGCGCAGGCTCGCAAAACCCTCAGCCGACACGTGGATCTCATAGTCGCCCAGGTTCAAAGCCTTCGGCTTGCGCGTGGCCTTGGTGGGGCCCTGCGAGGGGTTCTCGGTGTCTTCGCCGCCGATGATCTCGCGGCGCTCGCGGTAGAGCTCCATAAAGCTGCCATCGAGAATCGCGGAGCGCATCTCGCGCATGAGCTGATGGTAGTAGGCCACGTTGTGCTGGCCGATGAGCGAGGCCGCCGCAGGCTCGTTCGATTTGACCAGATGGTGCATGTAGCCGCGCGTGTAGTTGCGGCAAACGTGGCACTTGCAATTGGGATCGAGCGGCACGTCCTGCAGGCGATACACGCCGCGGCCTAGGCGCATGCGCCCGAGCGAGGTGTAGCACACGCCCTGTTCGGCCAAGGCGGTGGGAATAATGCAATCGAACATGTCCACGCCGCGGTGGACGGCCTCGAGCAAGTCAATCGGCGTGCCCACGCCCATCAGGTAGCGCGGCAAATGCGCGGGCATCAGCGCGGTGGTGAATTCGGTGAAGTCTTCGCGCTCGTCTTTGGTTTCTCCCACGGCCAGGCCGCCAATGGCGAAACCGTCGAAGGGGAACTCGGTCAGCGCCTCAGCCGAGGCCTTGCGCAGCTCGCGGAAGCACGCGCCCTGGATAATGCCGAACATCGACTGAGGCGAATCCCCGCGCGCAGCGAGTGAGCGCTTGGCCCAGCGGTGCGTGAGGTCCATGGCCTGCTTCGCGGTGGCGTAGTCCACGGTCGACGGCACGCACTGGTCGAGCACCATCATGATGTCGCTGCCGATGGCCCGCTGCATCTCGATGCTTTTTTCGGGACTCAAGAGGTGCGTGCTGCCGTCCACGTAACTTTGGAAGGAGGCGCCTTCTTCGGTCATCTTGCGCGCATTCGGCAGCGAGAAAATCTGGAAGCCGCCCGAGTCGGTGAGCACCGAGCGCGTCCAGTTCTTGAAGCGGTGGATACCGCCGTAGTGGCGGAAGACTTCGGGACCCGGGCGCAGCAGCAGGTGGTAGGTATTGGCGAGCAGGATCTGGGAGCCTGACTCCATCAGCCCTTCTACTTGTTGGTGGCGAACGGTGGCGCGCGTGCCCACCGGCATAAAGAGCGGCGTGAGCACTTCGTTGTGCAGGGTGCGGAAGCGCGCGGCGCGAGCGCGCGATCCGGGGGCCACGGCTTCGAGCTTAAAATTCAACCGACTCATAAGTTCGCCCAGCCTTGGCCATCGGCCCGTACGCACTGCAGGCGTGCGCGCTCGCAGCGTTTCACGCTGCGCTCAATGCCGATAGCCGAGAGGCCCTCGGCATTGGCGGCCGCAAGCATTGCTCCTTCGCCACAGAAGGGGTTCACCACGGTGTGTGAGCGTGTATGGGTCTGGACAAAGCGCGCCACCATTCGGCACACGTCCAGGCCCATGCCGCTTTCCCAAGTTTTCTCGCCGGTGCTCGGGAGCACGTCGGTGCGGAGATCTTTCGGGTCGCGCAGGCGCAGGGTGGGCGCAAAGCAAAGCACGTGGGAGTAAGCGGGGCGGCCGGCCGCGAGTGTGCCGGCAGGCGCGCGACAAGCAATCTTATGCCACAGCAGAGCGTGGCCCCGGGCTTCCGCGGCCTTTTGCACGAGGTAGGCTTTGTCCACCCACGCGCCGTCCACGGTGATGTCGGATTGGAAGAAGACCGTCACGCCGTCCGAGGAACAGCGCGAGAGCACGAGCGAAGCGGTGTTCGTGAACCACGTCTTCCACTCGGCGAGACTCAGGCGAAATTCCGAAACGTCCGGCAGCGACGTCACCAGGGAGCAACCCTCCAGCACCGGCGCGGCTTCCAGCCAAGCCAGTGCGTCCTCGCAATGCACGACGCGGGAACTCATGCCGAGGGCTAGCAGCCTTTGGCTTCGGCGGTCGCGGAGATCTCGACTTCCGACCAAGTTTTAGAAACGCCGTCGGGCCCCTTGTGCAGGACTTCGCAGCTTTGGTGGATTTTTTCCCAAGCAGCCTTCTGGCCGATCTCAAGCAAGTCGAACTTGCCCGTGAGTGTGAAGACATTGCCCTTGCGCTCCACGCGCGCGGGGATCTCTCGAGAGCCGCCGTCGGCGAGGCCGCTCAGCTTGAGGGGGATGTCTACGCCTTTGCCGTCGGCAAGTTTAGCGACCGAGGCCGACAAGGTGGCGGTGAGGGTGCCCTTGGGAACGAAGATGCCAAAGAAAAAGCCCTTGAGCGTGGTGTCCCGCGCGGGGTTGCCGCTGTCGACGCTGGTGGCGTCGATCTTGAGCGTCCATGTTTTCATGTTCTGCGCGAGTTCCGCCTTGCGGAAGGTGCCCGAGACCGCTGTCTTGGCCGTGGTCTTGAACGCGGTCCAAGTGGTTTTCACCGACTCGGAGTTCAGTTGGCAGATGGCCGGCTTAGCAAAGGCGGGGAGACTGATTCCGACCGTAAGGGCGAGGGCCAGAAGAGCGATGCTTTTCATGGCTCCTTTCCTAGCACTTCCCGCGACTGCGCCCCACTCAGAAGCCGTTTTGTTCCGAAACTCGGCGGTACCAGTGTCCGCTGGCCTTAATCGAGCGGTCCTGGGTTTTACGGTCTACGAAAAGGAAGCCGTAACGCTTCTTGAAGCCGTTCACCCAGGAGAAGTTATCCATCAGCGCCCACATGTAATAGCCCCGTAGATTGACGCCAGCCTTCATCGCGCGGTGCGCCACTTGGAGGTGCTCGGTGACGAACTCGATGCGGCCGGTGTCGTTCACCGTGTCGCCGGCCAGGGACTCCTGCATGCCCACGCCGTTCTCGGTGATGTAGACCGGAATGCCCGGGCGGTATTCCTGCGCGCGCATGAGCAAGTCGTAGAGTCCTTCGGGATAAATCTCCCAGCCCCAGTCGGTGAACTTGCCGTTGGGGTTCTTCACAAAGCGAAACTGATCCTTGATCGAGAAGATGCAGGCCTCGTCCTTATTGCCCGAGGTGTTCAGGTGGTAGGCGGACTCTTTGGCGTCTGCGCTCGCGAAGTGCGGGTAGTAGTAGTTCACACCGATCCAATCGACGGTGTCTTGCTTGAAGAGGGCGAGTTCTTCCGCGGTGTGATCGGGGAGAAGTCCACAATCCGTATATAGCTGCCACACGTCCGTGGGGTACGCTCCCTTGAGCGCGGGGTCGATGAACCAGCGATTGAGCACGCCGTCGGCGATCGAGGCTGCGCGCACATCGGCGGGATCTTGGCTCACCGGATAAATCGTGGACATGTTCAGCACCACGCCAATCGTGCCCCCTTGATTGAGTGCATGGTACGTCTTCACCACCTTGGCGTGGGCCACCAAGAAGTTATGCGCCACTTGGATCGCAGACTTGTGGCTCGTCTTGTTGGGCGGGTGCAAACCCGTCACGTAACCCTGAAGCGTGGTCCAGCCCGGCTCGTTCAGCGTGGCCCAGAGCTTTACTTGATCGCCGAAGAGTTCAAAGCAAGTCTTCGCGTAATGGTTGAAGTGCTCGATGGTCTGCTTGTTTTCCCAGCCCCCAAGGAGCGCCAAAGGTTGGGGCAGATCCCAGTGGTAGAGCGTCACGTTCGGCTCGATGCCGTTGTCCAGGAGCTCTTTAAAGAGCGCGCGGTAAAACGCCACCCCTTCGGGGTTCACCGCTCCCGAGCCCCTCGGAAAGACACGCGTCCAGGCAATCGAGCAGCGATAACCGGTGTGACCGGTTTGCTTCATCAACTGAACGTCTTCCTTGTAACGGTGGTAGTGGTCGCAAGCCACCGCGGGAGAGCCGCCGTCGAAGATCTTCTCGGGGTGCTTTTCGCAGAACACATCCCAGTTCGAGGGGCCTTTGCCGCCGATACTGGCAGCGCCCTCGATCTGGATCGCGGCCGTTGCCGAGCCCCACACGAAACCTGGGGGGAAGCGGTAGCGGAGCACCTTGTCGAGCATCGCCTTAGGATAACCTCGAGCTAAGAGGAGGCAACTCACTATTTTAGCGTAGGATACTGTCCCGCCACGAGGTTCCATATGCTGGTGTCCCAACTCGCGAAAGTTGTGGGTGTCTTCATTTCGGCAGTGGTTTTACCCACGCCACAAAGGCCGCGCGCGGCGATGTAATTCATGCAATAGGTTGTGCCGGAGCCAGCGGACATGCCGCTAGAGTTCATATCAAAGAACGCGTTTGTGATAGTTGCTTGGGTGTCGTTACCCACCAAACCGCCAGCAAGAACGCTGCCCGTCCCCGAGCTAGTCACTGCTACAGCGCCTGTTGCGTAGGAGTTAGTGAAAGTCCCCTGGGTGCCCTCACCCACCAAACCGCCAGCAAGAACGCTGCCCGTCCCCGAGCTAGTCACTGCTACAGCGCCTGTTGCGTAGGAGTTAGTGAAAGTCCCCTGGGTGCCCTCACCCACCAAACCGCCAGCAAGAACGCTGCCCGTCCCCGAGCTAGTCACTGCTACAGCGCCTGTTGCGTAGGAGTTGGTGATTATTCCTTGGACTGCGCTACCAGCTAAGCCGCCTATATCTGCGCTGTGATTGAAATAGGTAGAATAATCTTCAATCGTCACGGCTCCTGTTGAATGGGAGTTTGCGATTCTTGCCTGGGTAGCGATACCAACCAAGCCGCCCCCAACGCAGTTATGGAGATGAACCTCAACCGAGCTAGAAGAGTTTGAAATGCTAGGAGGATGGCCTACGAAAATGCCGCCGCTGGTCGAGCCCACTAGTCCTCCCGCATAGCCTGATCCCGTACAGGTTGCCGTTAGTGTTCCGGTTGTGTACGAATTTGTGATTTGTCCCCAATTCGAATCCGCGAGGCCTCCTCCGCCTAGCCCTGTTTTTTGAATCCGAATGTTCACAACTCCAAGATTCTTGATCACGCCCTGGTTTGAGGAAAAGGGAGTCTTCGTTGCCTCAGAGAGGACGTGATTATTTCCATCAAACTGGCCCCGAAACGCGATGCCGCCTTGAAAACAGCTGGCTACATTGATGTCCTGGGTGAGCTGATAGAATCGTCCCGGACTGGATGCGAGATACTTGCGGACCGCCAACGAATAGAATTGTTTGACGTTACAAATTTTGTACGGATTTGCCTCGGTGCCCGCGCCCACCGAGTCGGGATAGATAGTGGTGTTGTCACAAGCTGATTGAGTTGTGGGATATTCTCCGGTCGGCCAACTGGGGCAGTCTAAGGGACAGTCACGTGTTTGGGGTGCCGGGCAAGCTGAGCCCCCATTGGCGGGCGTTGTAGTCACTAAGTATGTCTTTGACTGGACCCCGTTTGTGCACGTGCTCCAAGAGCTTGGCCAAGAGCCGGCGCAGTTGACGGGGGGCGGCGGTACGACACAGGATTGAGATCTGGTCCTCACGGCGGGGCACGCGACACCCCCATTTGCGGCCGGGGTCGTTACAACAAACGACTGGTTCTGCGTGCCGGCTGAGCACGCGCTCCAGCCCGTCCAATAGCCAGTGCAATTCACCTTTGGAGCTGGGACTGGGGATGACGACGAGGGTGGAGATTGCTGACTTTCTCCACCGCTCTCTGTGGGCCCATCGGCTACTGTAGCTTGGGCAGCACTCTGAACGCTGATCTGATAGGGCTGTTCACAGGCGGAGACTGCCGAGAGGGCAAGTACCGAAAACAGGCTCTTCCACAGCTTCATGCCTCTATTTTATCGAGCGCCAGCCTTTGGCCCAAGTAAAGTTTGCCGCGCCCATCCGTTAAGAACAAAAGCGAGGCTAACGATCGAAATCAAAGGGCAAAAGCTAGCTGCGTTTCAGCTGCTCGACCATGTCGGTCTTGAGACCGTCGGAGCGCGTGCCGAAGACAGCTTGGACGCCGGTGCCGGACACGAAGACGCCTGCGGCGCCCAGCTGCTTCAAGCGAGCCTGATCCACTTGGGCCGAATCGGCCACTGACACGCGCAGGCGCGTGATGCAGGCGTCGAGGTTGGTGATGTTGGCTCTGCCGCCGAAAGCCTCGATGAGCTGACGAGCAAGCGGGGCACCGCCGGCGGCGGCCTTGGCTGCCGGAGCCGTGGCCACAGAGTCGTCTTCACGACCCGGGGTCTTCAGGTTGAAGGCCTTGATCACCGCGCGGAAGACCACGTAGTAAACCACGGCGTAAATCGGGCCAAGGATCAGGAGCAGATTGTAGCGGTTGCCAAGGCCACTCACCCAGTGGTTGAGCACGAAGTCGATCGCGCCGTGCGAGAAAGCGGCACCGGCTTTGATCTGCATCAAATTGGTGATCACAAAGGCGGCACCGGCCAGCAGGGCGTGAACCGCGTACAGCAGCGGTGCCACAAACAGGAACGAGAACTCGATGGGTTCGGTGATACCCGTCAGGAACGACGTGAAAGCGGCCGAGATCATGAGGCTGCCGATGAGGGCGCGCTTCTCGGGTTTCGCCGCGTGCCAGATGGCAATGGCGGCCGCCGGCAGGCCGAACATCTTGAAGAGGAAGCCCCCGGCCATGTTTCCGGCCGTGGGATCGCCCGCGAAGAAACGGGTCACTTCGCCCGCGACAGCTTTGCACATTTCCGGATTGGTTTGGAACGACTCCACCGCGCAGTCTACGCCGGGCTTGAGAGGTTGGTAGTAGCGGCCCACTTCAAAGAAGAACGGCACGTTCCAGATGTGGTGGAGGCCGAAGGGAATCAGCGCGCGTTCCACGACGCCGTAGATGCCAAACGCCAACGTGGGATTTCCGGCCGACGCCCAGTGCGAAAACGCGTCGATGCTGCGGCCGATGGGGGGCCAGATGAAAGTCAGGATCACGCCAGCCACGATCGCACCGAAGGCGGTGGCAATGGGCACGAAGCGCTTGCCCGCAAAGAAGCCCAGGTAACTGGGTAGCTTAATTCGGTAATACTTGTTGAACATGTAGGCCGCGATGGCGCCGGCCACGATGCCGCCGATCACCCCGGTGTTGATGGAGTCGATACCCATCACCTTGGAGGTCGCCACGCCTAGGTACTTGGCCATGGTTCCCATCGTGCCTTGCAGCACGACAAACCCGACGACACCGGCCAAGCCGGCCACGCCATCGTCTTCGGAGAAGCCAAGAGCAACGCCGATGGCAAACAAGAGAGCCAGCGCGCCGAAGATCGACCCGCCCGAGTTCTGCATGATCTCCAGAACGCCGCGGACCATGGGACTCAGAAGCAGGCCTGTTTTGTCGGAGCTTGCCAGGAACCCGCCGCCCACGCCCAGGAGAATGCCTGCCACCGGCAACACGGAGACAGGGAGCATGAGGGATTTGCCCAGTTTTTGGAGGGTCGCGAAAATTTTCATGGGGACCTTTCTGTTTTCTTACGGTCGCAGGCTTCTATCAGAACGGCTTCGATCTCAGCCGAGCGTGAGCATTTGGCAACTTGTTTTACGATTTCCCGCGCCTCGGGCATGGTCCACGACCGAAGTTGACTACGAGCACGTAAGATCGAGGTGGGTGCCATGCTAAATTCGTCGAGCCCCATGCCCAGAAGCAACGGCAAATGCAGCGCGCTGCCGCCCATCTCGCCGCACATGCTCACCTTTGCGCCGTGTTCGTGGCCTTTTTCGATCACCATCTGGATCAGGCGCAGCACGCCGGGGTGGTAAGGGTCGTAAAGGCTTTGCACGCTTTCGTTCAAGCGATCAACCGCCACGGTGTACTGGATGAGGTCGTTGGTCCCGATGCTCAGGAACTCGCAGTTTTGTGCGAGGATGTCGGAGATCAACGCGGCCGAGGGGATTTCGATCATCACGCCCACGGGAACGTGTGGGGCCACCGTGATCTTGGCCGCTTCCAGTTCTGCACGGACCGCGGCGACGTGTTCCTTGGCTGCCAGGAGTTCTTCCAGCGAAGAAATCATGGGGAACATGATGCGCAGGCTTCCGAAGGCGCTCGCGCGCAGGAGGGCGCGCAGCTGGGTGCGGAAGATTTCCGGATGATCCAAGCAGTAGCGGATAGCGCGGTAACCGAGGAAGGGATTGTCCTCCTTGGGAATGTTCATGTACGGCACGGGTTTGTCGCCGCCGATGTCGAGGGTGCGAATAGTGCAGGGTTTGGGGCCGAGAGCCTCGAGCACGGTTTTGTACGCCACGAACTGCTCTTCTTCCGTGGGCATTTTGGAATGCTCCATGAAAAGGAATTCGGTGCGGTAAAGGCCAACGCCCGTGGCGTCGTATTTCTTGAGCACTCCCAGATCCTGGGGGCTGCCGATGTTGCCCACGAGCTGAGCGACGCGGCCGTCCGCGGTTTCGTTGGGCTTGCCAATGAGCGCCTGGAGTTCGACTTTATCCCTGAGGTACTTCGCGCGTCGGTCGAGAAACTGCTTGCGGGTCGCGTCGTCGGGACTGACGATCACTTGGCCGGTTTCGCCGTCGAAGGCGACCCAGTCGCCCGTGACGCAATCGTTGGTGATGCGCTTGAGCCCCAGCACGGCGGGGATCTCCAGCGTACGGGCCACGATGGCCGTGTGGCTGGTTTTTCCTCCAGCATTCGTAAGAATGCCGACAATCTTTTTGGGATTCATCGTGGCTGTTTCGGAGGGCGACAAATCATGGGCCACGATCACGACTTCGTCCTGGATGGTCGAAAGGTCCGGTATCGCGATGCCGGCCAGGGTGCGTAGCACGCGGTCCGAGACGTCGCGCACGTCGGCGGCGCGTTCGCGCATGTATTCGTTGTCCATGGCTTCAAAGATGCCGATGAACTTGCGCGACACGTCTTGCAGCGCGGCCGAGGCGTTGAGCTTGTCGTTGCGGATACTCGCTTCGACTTCCTCGATCAGCTCCGGGTCTTCCAGCAGCATGATGTGTGCCTCGAAGATCGCGGCCTTGTCTTCGCCCAGGGTGCGCAGGGCATGCTCGCGCACCAGGCGGATGGCCTGCTTGGCGCTGGCCAGTGCGTTTTGGAAGCGGCGGATCTCGACCGCCGTGTCCTTCACGGTATCCCGCTTGATCACGAGGGGTGCCGTCTGAAGGACAAGCACTCGCCCCACGACGATGCCGCTCGAGGCGCTCTTGCCGGAGAGGGTCGTCATTCGTTTAGGCTTGGAATTTACGGTTCACGAGGTCGACGAGCGCGTCGACGGCGGCAGCCTCGTCGGCACCCTTGGCGGTGATGGTGATTTCGGCGTCTTTCGCCAGACCCAGGCTCATGAGTGCCATGATGGATTTGCCGTTTTTGGTGGTGCCGTTGGCTTGCACTTCAATGGCCGAGGAGAACTCGGAGGCCTTCTTTACGAAAACACCTGCGGGACGAGCATGGAAGCCTTCCTCGTTGAGGATGCGTACGGTCTTTTGCATGGGATTCTCCTCAGTCTTTCTTCTTTACGCGCAGGATCTCTTGGCCGAGGGTGACGGCGCCTTGGGCGCGGTTCTCGACTGATTTCACGAGATCCATGTTGGTCACGACCATCGGGGAGATGGCCGATTTAGCCTTGGCTTTGACAAGGGCCAGATCGAACTCGAGCAGTTTGTCGCCGACTTTGACTTTGTCGCCGGCTTTTACGAAGGAGCGGAATCCCTCGCCGTTCATCTTCACCGTGTCGATGCCGACATGGATAAGGATTTCGAAGCCCGAAGCGGTGACAAGGCCGATCGCGTGGTGGGTGCGAAAAACTTGGGCGACGTCCGCGTCCACGGGAGAGACCACGACGCCCTCAGAGGGATCAATCGCGATCCCGTCTCCCAAAACCTTGCCGGCAAAGGCTTCGTCGGGGACCTGGTCCAGCGCCACGAGAGTGCCCTTCATCGGGGACCGAAAGACGGCGTCAGAGGAGGCAGACGAAAAGAGGCCCTTTAAGAACATCCCCTTTCAGTAAACCGATGTTCGTGCTGCGTCAAAGTCTCGGGTTTTACCGAATCCAGATTTTTGTAGGTTGACCCACATGCGGGCTCAGGGCGACCCACAATGCGTCACTTCCGAGGTTTATCGGACGGGCGGTGCTTCGCGAAGTTGATCCTCGAATCGGGCTGAATTTCGCGGGCACCTTCCAGGTAGGGGGCAATCAGGGCTTTCTTCTTGTTGTCGGTGGGCGTCAGGTAAGTGAGGGCCGTTCCGGAGCGCCCGGCCCGAGCCGTCCGGCCGATGCGGTGCAAGAAATCCTCGGGTTGAAACGGCAGATCGTAGTTGATGACCAGCTCGACGGACGGGAAGTCCAGGCCTCGGGCCAGGAGATCGGTCGTCACCAAAACCCGGAACTTACCGTCACGGAAGTCCCGGATCACCCGGCTGCGGTGCCCCTGGGCGAGTTCTCCGTGGATCAGGTCCGAGGAAACTCCGTTCTGCTTGAGATGCGATCCCACGTTCAAACAGCTCTCCTGACTACCGGCGAAGACAATCACGTTGCCGCTTTGGCCCTTGAGATCCTCGAGTAAACGATCCTTTTTCATGGCCTCGGTCAGCAGGACGACCGTTTGTTTGAGTTTGGAAACAGGTTGCTCGGCGAGGGCGGCCCGAATCATCACCACCTCTTCGCGCATGAAGATCCCGGCCACCGTCTCAACGTCCCGGCTGAAACTGGCGGAGAAGAGCAGGGTCTGCCAGGTGCCACGGAGGGTGCTTTTGATGGATTTCAACTGGGGAGCAAAGCCCAGGTCGAGCATTCGGTCCGCCTCGTCGATCACGATGATCGAGGTCCTTTGCAGCAGAAGCTTGTTGTCGCTGAGCAGGTCGTTCAGGCGTCCTGGCGTGGCGATCACCAGGCGGGGGTTCTTCTTCAGCTGGCTATTTTGCTTGTTGTCGGGCACGCCGCCAATGGCCACCACGCAGGTGTAGGGGGTGTCGCCCCAGAGAGATTCAAAGACCCGCTGCGTTTGCAGGGCCATCTCCCGGCTGGGCACGAGCACCAGCGCTCGGCCAAGGGGATCCTTTCGGAAGGCGGCCAAGATAGGCAGGGCAAAGGCCAGTGTTTTTCCGCTACCGGTTTGGGCAACGGCAATGAGGTCTGCACCGCTCAGGGCCACCGGCAGGGCCTGGATTTGGACCGGCGTGGGAGTGGCGACTCCTAGTTTCTCGAGGGCCGCCATCAGGGGGGGCGCGAGATTCATCTCGGAAAACTGCTGGAGGCGGAGTTCGGAGCTCAGAAGCTTCATCTAGGACAGAGTCCTACCCGACGGCGAAGCAAGCCGCCATCGGGGACTTGGGGCTCGGTTCGGTCTATCGATCGCTCCGGCGCGTGGAGCCAACAGGAATATTTCTTGATGCCTCTTAGAGACGGGACTTCGTTCGGCGAGGCGGCGCCTGCAAACTCTCCAGCTGTCGTACCAACGGTGCGTCGCGCTCGGTCACGAGGTTGATCACCACGCCAGGGCGTCCGGCCCGTGCCGTCCGGCCCGCGCGGTGCAGGTAGTTCTCGATTTCCTGGGGCAGGTGGTAGTTGATCACGCGGCCCACGTGCTCCACGTCGAGTCCGCGCGACGCAAGATCCGTGGAGATGAGCAGTTCCACCTTGCCTTCGCGGAAGGCCTTGAGGTTGGAGCGACGCTCCACCTTGTCCATTTCGCCGCGGTAGATCACGCAATTTCGGCCGCTTTCGATGAGATCCTGCGCAAGTTTGTCGCATTGCTCGCGAGTGTTCGTAAAGAGAATCGTCCCCCCTTCGACGCGTTCGCTGAGCACGCGCTCCAGCAGCGGGAACCGCTTGCCGTCTTTGACGGTGCGGTTCACGGTGGTCAAGCTCGAAGGCACTCGATGGCTGCCCTCGCTTTGGATGACTTCGGCATCCTCAAAGAGCTTCGCGATGAGCTGTTCCACCGCAGGGGAAACGGTGGCCGAGAATAGGGCCATCTGGCGCAGCGGTGCGCAGGCGGCCGCGATGCGGCCGGCGTCGGGCAAGAAGCCCGCGTCGAGCATCTGGTCGGCTTCGTCGAACACGAGGATGCCCACGTCTCCGAGTTTCAGAAGCCCGCGATCCATGAGTTGAGTGGCGCGGCCGGGAGTAGCCACGAGGATTTCGAAGGCGCCGCTGATGTTGCGGCGCGCGATCTCCAGGGTGGTTCCGCCCAGAACGGTGCGCACGCGCAGGCGCGTGTCGTGAGTAAAAAGCTTGAAGACTTTCGAAACCTGTTCGCCGAGTTCTCGCGTCGGCACAATCACGGCGGCGCGCGGCTGACTCTCGACGGTGACGGGCTCCCCCCTATTTTCGAGGTTTTTGATCAGGTGCAAGAGCGGCAGCGCATACGCGAGCGTCTTGCCGCCACCGGTTTCGGCAACGCCCACGACCGACCGGCCTTCCATCAGGGCGGGAATCGCCCGCGCTTGAATATCGGTGGGCACGCTTAGGGATTTTTCCTTGAGCGTTTTCTGGATCGAACCCAGAAGCCCGAAGTTGGCGAAAGCCGTCATACCGTGAGGCCCTTGAGGATGTTGCGCAGGAACTGGTCCCCGCACTCGCGGTAGTTGCGGTGATCTTTTTTACGGAAAAACGAGCTCATTTCCGTCTTGGACACCTGCAGGCCGGCCTTCTCTACGAGCGCCGTCAAGTCGTCGTCTTTGAGCTCGAAGGCGACGCGGATCTTTTTGAGGACCACGTTGTTGGTGATGTTCGGCTCCACGGGTTGGGGCGGGCGACCTTCGTCTTTGCCGCGCTTGAAGAGCACCAGGCCGTTGAGAAAGTGCGACATCACGCGGTCGCTGCAGGCCAAGTAGCCCTCTTCGTCTTCCCTTTTGAGGAAGCCCGTGATCTCGGTCTTGCTCACTTCGCCGTTCGCGAGCCGGATAATCTCGATCATTTTGTCGTCGCTGACATTGAGGATGTGGCGCAAGCTGCGAAGGACGTCATTGTTCGTCATGAACCCTCTTGTTAGGCGATTGTGCCCCGCGTTGAAAGGCGATTCTAGGACCCCAATGGGGGGGGTGTTTTCCTCCAGGCGAGACTTTCCTGACGCTCTCAGCACGGCGATGAACGCCGATAGCCGTGTAGAATGTTCCGAGTGAGGCCTCGCCGTATCTCCCTGTCGCCTTTCCGACTTTGGCTGCCGTTGTTGTTTTTGATGGGTACGGTGGTCCAAGCAAGCCCGAATTCCTTGGGCGAGATCACCGGGGCCCCTGGCTACGTCAAGCTCGCCTCGGCGGACGACCAAACGGTCCGTTGGGTGTCGGACCGCAAATCCCTTCGACCCGCGACACTCAGCGTTTCGGCGATGTCGAATCCTTACCACCCGAGTTTCTCCACGAATCCGGAGTTTCAGCGGACATACAAGCAGGAATTTCAACGCAAACTCGAGGCCGTAACCGCGCGCGAGTTTAAGTGGCTGCGTGACGAAGAGCTCCAAGTGGGAACGCAAACGATTCCCGTCTTCGCGTACACCTACGCGGCCGCGAGCGGCGCGAAACTCCGGGGCTACTCACTCCTCCTGCCGGGTGACGCCACGGCTTCTTACGTGGTCGACTACAGTGGCCTCGAAGTCGAAGCGCGTATCGGATGGAAGCCTTGGCTGGCCTTGCTCAAAAAACAACTCTCCGTCGTGCCCGCGGGGGAGCGTCGGTGAAACGGCTGAGCGTCGGGGTCGGACTCTGCTTTGCTGCGATCGCGGCGGCCAAGGATCCGCACGGGAGCAATGGCCAGGAAGTCCGGGCCCCCCAGGTAAGCCGGGACGCCCCTGGCAAGACCCCGCAGGCCTCGTCGGCGATGGACGCCTATCTGGATGTTTTGATTCAGTCCTTGGGCTGCTTCGATCATGCAAAGCGAGTAACGGCCGCCGGCGCAGGACTGGCGGTCTTCGGCCAGAACATGTGGTCGGGCACGCAGGTCAAAGCCGAAATCATGCGCCGCCTGGCCGCTCAGGGGATCGACACCACCTCGAACGGGGGCCGGAAGCTCGCGGCGCACCTGGTAGAGCTCAGCGAGTTTTATACTCACAAGATTCTGCAGCAGCTCGATGTGCGCGATCCCGCAAACTATCAAGCCGCGGCGCTCGCCGTCAGCCAAGGAAACGCCTCGAAGGCCGCCAGCTACTCGAGCGGACGCGTTCGAACGCCTTGTCCGGCCAACTCCAAGGGCGGGGCCTCGCCGTGCGGATTGCCCATCGACTACCGGGGGCGCGCGACAAGCCTTGCGCGTAATATGGAAAAGCGTCTCGCTGCGATTCAAACGCAGGCCGCGAGTTTTGCGAGTCTCAAATGCGCACAAGACTCCCCGCCTCCGGATTCGCCGGCCCATTCGGAATCGACCCCTCAGGCCGCGGCGACAGAGGCGATACCCAAGGCCGAGTTCGTGGCGCCGCCTGCCGATCATGGAACGGGCGAAGCGGACCCGACTTCGACGGCGTCGACGGCTCCGCCTGATTCCCCGGCGCTTCCGGTAGCCGGCTCCGTCCAGGCGTCGCCGTCGCCGACTTCAAGGCCGGAGTTCATGAGTCTCGAATGGTCGCTCCGGTGTTTCTCGCTCACGGGACAGGCGCAGTGCCTCGTCAACAACGTCAAGGGTTTCGCCATCGACGGCATTGGCGGCGATCTTCACATGGCGGCCACTGCGGGCAAGGTGGCTGTCGCGGGCCTCAAAGAGACGGTGCGCGCCGGGCTGAGTTCCTCGATCGGCGGACAGTTCCTCCTGGCAGCCCTCGGTAAGCAAAGCACCCAGCAGAAATTACAAGCTCTCGCGGACGCACATAAAGAGGACATCATCCAAGGCTACAACGTGCTGATTCGTCTCCGGGACGACGAGGCCTACCGCAACGAGGTTGGCGCAAAGATGGGCGCACTCGTGTGGGAAACCATGGCAGGCCCCCTGAAGAATGCCCAGGGGCAGCTGCCCAAGATGAGTTGCCAAGAAATTCAGGATGTCGTTTGTCGCGTCACGGGGCAGCTTGCCTGGGATGTGGGCGTGCCGATTTTGTTGGCGGTCACCGGCGTGGGGTCTGAACTCGGGGCGGCTAAAGCGGGATTGGCGGTTGCCAAGGTGGCGAAGCGTTCCGAGTCCGTAGCCATGGCGCTCGCAAAGATTGCCGAGGAAACTCCGAAAATTCTGAAGCTCGGCAAGTCAGAGCAGGCCGCCGGACGCGCAACGGCCGCGGCGGCCGAGGCGACCGAAGGGGCAGCTCAGGGGGCCGCAACCCGCGGGGCCGCGCGGGTCCCTCGCACTCGGACCGAGCTAAAGCATGACATCTCGAAAGATTTGACCCCCGACATCGAGGACCTCGAGCGGCGGCGCGACCCACGTGTGAGTTACTTTCCGGAACAAGCTGTTGTGGCGGGTTCTCAGCGGCTGAGCTTGCGCGAGGCCGCGAGGCTTCTGGGATATCCACGCGCCAATGTTGCAGAACTTCGCAAAATGCGGCCGGAGCTGATGAAAAAATACCATCCCGACGTCGCCGCCAAGAACGGGCTTTCCGCGGCCGAAGCCAACGAGGCGGCTCAGCTCGTGAACGAGGCCTTGGACACGCTTATTCGGGCAACGGAGCATTACGACACGAAAGGCTTCTGGCCGTAGGATATAACCGAGTCATGCGGAATTCGAAGCTTCAGATTTTTGTTTTCGTTTTAGGCGTGATTCTGGGACCGTGGGCCCAGGCGGCTCGCGTTTCGGTGGGCGATGCGGCTCCCGTTTTCCAGCTCAAGACCCACGAAAACAAAGACTTCGACCTCAAGTCCCGGGCGGGTCAGTGGACCGTGCTGTACTTCTACCCAAAAGCCAACACGCCTGGCTGTACCAAGGAGGCCTGCGCCTTTCGTGACAACATCGAAAAAATTCGCTCCCAGGGCGCCGACGTTGTGGGGATCAGTACCGACACGGTCGAAAAACAGGCGGCTTTCCATAAAGAGCACCGTCTGAATTTCGTGCTGCTGGCGGACGTCGACGCAGCGGTCACCAAACTCTACGGCGCCAAGATGCCGCTTCTCGACATCTCTCGGCGTTGGACCTTTGTGATTGATCCGGATTTGAAGATTCGGGGCATCGAGAAGGATGTGGACCCGGTCAAAGACGCCGAGCGTGTCGCCACGCAAATTCAGGAGCTCAAGAAACGCGGATCCAACCGCTGAGCCAATAAAGAGCGGGATACGTTGCGAGCCAGGCAAAGACAAAGCGATTCAGTCCCAACGCAAAAAAATTAGCCAAATGGAAAACCGCGCCCAAACTCAGCCAGACGATCAGGGCTTTGGGCGCAAAGACCGCGGGTACGATCGCAAGTTCAAACAGGATCACAGTCCAGGCCCCGACGAAGGCTCGAGGTTTGACGTCAAGCCATCGAACGAGACGCGCCGGCGCTCCGTAAGTCGAGTTTCGGAGGTAGTCGCAGAGCGTTTCTCCCGAGCGCCATCCCGCTCGGCATCCCTTGGCCAGACCTGCGACAACGTACGAGAGCAACGCCTGAGCCGCGATGTAGACCAGACAAAGCTGGGCAACGAGGGGATGGCTTGGAAGCCACGACTGCACGGCCAACGCGGACAGCACCACGAGCGTCATGCTGTCGCATCCTCCCGCGAAGTTCCCCCGAAAATGCACGGAGATCATCAGGGTACTGACAAAGAGGGCGCTTGCCAGGACGGCCCCCGCCTGCGGGAAGAACATCATCGTGAGGGCCAGGAGCCCTTGTATCCCGCAAAGGGTGAGGACGAGCGGCGGCGAAAAGCGCCCTCCCAGGGCGGTCAGCGACCGGCGCAGGGCCAGGTATTCGCACGATTGAATCACGAGCGAGAATCCGCACAGGAACCTCGTCAGCGTCAGGGCCGTCGCGGCATCGAAAGCCATCAGATCTCGTGCACCGACGAAACGAAGGCCTCCTCAAAACCCCGGGACGGATCGTCCGCGAGGCGCGCGAGAATTCGGAACTGGAGGCACCGAGCATTTCCGGCGCAATGATTTGCAAGAAGTCGCAGGCAGATCTGGTAGTTTTCGGATTCGAGTAGACTCGAGGGACTCGCCAGGTGGCTTTGCGACTCTTCGAGCAATCGCTCAAAGCTCGACAGCGCAAAGAGACGAAAATTACTGGACGGATTGTGCAGTAAGTGCCAAACCCGGCGCGGCTCCGGCGCAAAGGCCGTCTGCCATTCTCCCAGACCCCGAGTCTCGTCGCCACTGCGCCAGAACACGTGGCAGCCCGCGCCGAGATCATCAAAGAAGAGCCAGCTCGGGAGCAGGGCCTTGAAGTCCGAGCCCCGAATCCGATATCGCGGGGCCACAAGCGACTTCATGAGCGAGGATCTTAGCAAAACGGCACGGATTTGCGCTGCGTCGAAGGCTTCTGATGACGGCAAATCCGGACTATCGTCGGGGCAGCATGAAAAACACGATCATCTATACCAAGACCGACGAAGCTCCCGCGCTGGCGACTCATTCGCTGCTGCCCATCATCCGGTTCTTTGCGGCTTCAGCCGGCATCGAAATGCAGACTCGCGATATTTCTCTCGCCGGCCGTATTCTTGCGAATTTCCCGGAAGACCTGAAGCCCGAGCAACGTGTCGGTGACGCGCTCAGTGAACTCGGTCAATTGGCCAAGACGCCCGACGCCAACATCATCAAGTTGCCGAACATCAGTGCTTCGATTCCGCAGCTCAAGGCCGCCATCGCGGAACTTCAATCGCAAGGGTTCCGGGTGCCGAACTATCCCGAAGATCCCAAGACCGAAGCCGATAAGCAGATCAAGCTGAGGTACGGCAAGGTCTTGGGCAGCGCCGTCAACCCGGTGCTGCGCGAGGGCAACTCGGATCGGCGCGTGGCCAAGCCTGTCAAAGATTTCGCGAAGGCGCATCCCCACTCGATGGGCGCCTGGACTCGCGACTCCCAATCCAAGGTCGCCCACATGCGCGAGGGCGACTTCTACTCGTCGGAAAAATCCGTCACGGTCCCTGCTGCGACCGACGTGAAGATTGAGTTCGTGGCGGACGGGGGCGCGACCACGATCCTAAAAGAGAAAACCTCACTGAAAGCCGGCGAGATCATCGATGCCGCCGTGATGAGCGTCAAGGCTCTGCGCGCTTTCTATGCGCAGTCGCTCGACGAAGCCAAGGCCGCGAACGTGCTCGCCTCGTTGCACTTGAAGGCCACGATGATGAAGGTTTCGGACCCCATCATGTTCGGTCACGCGGTGACGGTGTACTTCAAGGATGTCTTCGAAAAGCACCAAAGCGTCTTTCAGGAGCTGGGGGTCGATCCTCGCAACGGCCTTGGCGATGTCTTGGCCAAGATCAAGAAGCTGCCCGAGTCCCAACAGGCCGAGATCGTGGCGATGATCCAGAACACTTACACTCAGCGTGCGCCGCTCGCGATGGTGGACTCCGACAAGGGCATCACCAACCTGCACGTGCCGAGTGACGTCATCGTGGACGCATCGATGCCGGCGATGATCCGTTCCTCCGGAAAGATGTGGGGGCGCGACGGCAAGCTGGCCGACACGCACGCCATGATCCCCGATCGTTGCTACGCCGGCATCTACCAAGCCACCATCGACGACTGCCGCCAGAACGGCGCTCTCGATCCTCGCACTATGGGCACCGTGCCCAACGTAGGCTTGATGGCGCAGAAGGCCGAGGAGTACGGCTCTCATGACAAAACCTTTCAGGTCGCGGGCGCGGGCAAAGTGCGCGTCACCGACGCCGCCGGCAAAGTCCTCTTTGAGCACTCCGTCGAAGCGGGCGACATCTGGCGCATGTGCCAAACGAAAGACGTCGCCATCCGCGATTGGGTCAAGCTAGCCGTCACGCGCGCTCGCGCCACATCCACGCCGGCCGTGTTCTGGCTCGACAGTCAGCGCGCACACGACTCGGAGCTCATCAAGAAGGTGAACGAGTACCTCAAGAGCCACGACACGAAGGGCCTCGAAATCACGATCCTCTCCCCTGTGGAAGCCACGAAGTTCTCGCTCGGACGTATTCGCAAAGGCCAGGACACCATCTCGGTGACGGGCAACGTGTTGCGCGACTACTTGACGGACTTGTTCCCTATCCTGGAACTCGGCACCAGCGCCAAGATGCTCTCGATCGTTCCGCTGCTCGACGGCGGGGGACTCTTTGAGACCGGCGCGGGCGGCTCCGCCCCCAAACACGTCCAGCAGTTCGTGGAGGAAAACAGTCTTCGCTGGGATTCCATGGGAGAGTTCCTCGCTCTGGTTGTTTCCCTGGAGGATCTTGGCACCAAGCAAAGGAACGCCAAAGCTCTGGCATTGGCTTCGGCCCTCGACGAAGCCAATGGAAAAATCCTCAGCGAGAATCGTTTGCCTGCTCGTAAAGTGGGCGAGCTCGACAACCGCGGCAGTCATTTCTATTTGGCGTTGTACTGGGCCCAAGCGCTTGCCAAGAGTACGGATTCGGAGCTGAGGGAGAAGTTTGCTCCGATTGCAGCCAAGCTCGCGTCCGCCGAGTCGACGATCGTCAAAGAACTTTCCCAAGTGCAGGGCAAGCCGGTCGACATCGGCGGCTATTACAACCCCTCCGTCGAGAAGACCGCCAAGGCTATGCGCCCAAGCGCCACCTTCAACGCGATCATCGGCGGCTGAGTCAAACAAGATGGCAAAGAAGGACGTCGACGTCGCCAAGCCCGAGTACACGGCTCCCACGGGAGCCCAGAAATCTTTCCGCTGGGGCGGCAAGGATCACACGGTGGAATCCGATTGGGTGGTGCTGCGCAAAGAGGACGAGCCTGTCGCCGAGATCTTTTTTACCATCTACCAGCGTAAAGGCGCCGCGCCCGGAACTCGCCCCATCACCTTCGTGTTTAACGGGGGGCCCGGTGCGGCTTCGGCGTATCTGCATGTGGGTGCTCTTGGCCCCCGCCGTATTCACTTCGAAGATCAGGGCGCCGTTCCTCCGCCCCCCATGCAGCTCGTCGACAACGACGACTCGTGGCTCGCGTTCACGGACTTGGTGTTTGTGGATCCCGTAGGGACGGGCTTTAGCCGCACCATCAAGAAGCCTGGCCCCGTCGACAAGGATGCGAAGCCCCCGGAAGAAAACAAAGACTTCTACCAAATTACGCGCGACCTTGAGTCGCTCGGCGAGTTTATGCAGCGCTGCCTATCACGTTACGGACGGTGGTCGTCGCCGGCCTTTATCGCTGGAGAAAGCTACGGCGGTTACCGTGTGGCCAAACTCGCTCGCAAGTTGCAGGAGAGCTACGGCATCGGGCTCAACGGTGCGATCCTTATTTCGCCGGCCTTGGAAATCGGGCTGCTTTTCGGGAACGACTACGACTTGCATCATTGGGTCGACGTCTTCCCGAGCTTCGTGGCCTCTGCCTGGCAGCACAAGAAAGGCCTTTTTGCCAAAAAGACGATGGAGCTGGCGGCTGCGTTGGAGTTGGCCGAGTCCTTTGCCACACGCGAGCTAGCGCAGTTCTACGTGGGGGCGGGCTTCATGGAAGCCAAGGAGAAGGAGTCCATCTTTAGGCGTTATGCCGAGCTGAGCGGTCTTGAACTCGACTACGTTCGTCGCAAAGACGGGCGCGTTTCGCACTCCGATTACGTGCGCAACATCCTGAAGGCCGAGCGACAAGTGTGCGGGCTCTACGACACCTCCATCACGGCAGTGGATCCGTTCCCGGATCGTCTCAGCTACGAGGGGCCGGAGCCCACGCTTTTTTCGATCGATCGCGTGTTCACCTCGGGCGTGAACTCGCTTTTGCGTGAGTGGGTGGGGCTAAAGAGCGAGCGCGACTACAAGTTGCTCAATTTGGACGTGAACCGCGCCTGGCAGGGCGACCGCAAACAGGATGCGTTTGAGCCGCCCCATGGTGCCACCGACGATTTGCGCTACGGAATGAGCTTGAATCCCCACATGAAAGTGTTCCTGACTCATGGGTATTTCGATCTCGTCACGCCGTACTTCGCGTCCAATCGTTTGTTAAGTCTCATGAAGCTCACGTCTGAGCAGCGTGCGCGGATAACGCTCGAGCACTATGCTGGGGGCCACATGTTCTACAGCTGGAAAAAGTCGCGGCGTGACTTTACCCGCTCGATCGCGGCGTTCGTAAAGGCGGCCCTGCCCAAGGCCAAAGCTCCGGTTTAGGGCCCGACTCGCCGCACTGGAGAGCTTCCCTGAAGAGTGTGTGACACGGGTGGCGTCTTTGGCTTAGAAGACTATCGAATCCAAGGAGCGCTGCGAGGCGGTTGACGCCCTAGGCTTGGATTCCCGCGGTTCAACGGCGCTCACTCTTTAGCTTTTGAAGGAGTGCCCATGGCTCATGCCCAAGATACCCACACCCGTGATTATGTCATCGCCGATTTGAAACTCGCCGACTGGGGGCGCAAGGAAATCCGCATCGCGGAAACCGAGATGCCGGGCCTGATGGCCATTCGCGAGGAGTTCGCCGCAGCCAAGCCCCTTAAGGGCGCGCGCATCACCGGGTCGCTTCACATGACCATCCAAACAGCGGTGCTGATCGAGACTCTCACGGCGCTCGGTGCCGAAGTGCGCTGGGCCTCGTGCAATATTTTCTCTACCCAAGACCACGCGGCCGCAGCCATTGCCGCTACTGGAGTGCCGGTGTTCGCCGCCAAAGGCGAAACTCTGACCGAGTACTGGGACTACACGCACCGCATCTTCCAGTGGGCCGACGGCGGATACACCAACATGATCCTGGACGACGGCGGCGACGCGACCCTGCTTTTGCACCTGGGCGCGCGCGCCGAAAAGGATATTTCGGTGTTGGCCACGCCCACGTCCGAAGAAGAAACGATTCTCTACGCCTCGATCAAGGCGCAGCTCGCGAAAGACGCCACCTGGTACTCTAAGCGCCTCGCCCAAGTTCGGGGCGTTACGGAGGAAACCACCACCGGCGTGCACCGCCTCATCCAGATGCATGCGCGCGGAGAGCTCAAGTTCCCCGCCATCAACGTCAACGACTCGGTCACGAAATCTAAGTTCGACAACCTCTACGGTTGTCGGGAGTCGCTCGTGGACGGCATCAAGCGCGCCACCGACGTCATGATCGCCGGCAAGGTGGCCGTGGTGGCAGGCTATGGGGACGTGGGCAAGGGCTCAGCCCAGGCTCTGCGCGCGTTGTCCGCCCAAGTTTGGGTGACCGAGATCGATCCCATCTGCGCGCTCCAAGCCGCGATGGAAGGCTACCGCGTGGTCACGATGGAGTACGCGGCCGACAAGGCCGATATCTTCGTCACCACCACGGGTAATTTCCACGTGATCACCCACGATCACATGAAGCGCATGAAGAACCAGGCCATCGTTTGCAACATTGGCCATTTCGACAACGAGATCGACGTCGCTTCCCTCGAAAAGTACAAGTGGGAAGAGATCAAGCCCCAGGTGGACCACGTCATTTTCCCGGACGGCAAGCGAATCATTTTGCTCGCCAAGGGACGCCTCGTAAACCTCGGTTGCGGCACGGGGCACCCGAGCTACGTGATGTCCTCGTCGTTCGCCAACCAGACGATCGCCCAGATCGAACTCTTTACGCGCACCGACAAGTATCCGCTGGGTGTGTACACTTTGCCGAAGCACCTCGACGAAAAGGTTGCCCGTTTGCAGCTTAAGAAGCTCAACGCGGAACTCACGGTTCTGCGGCCGGATCAAGCAAAGTACATCCACGTGCCAGTGGAAGGTCCCTACAAGGCAGACACCTATCGATACTAGGGTTTGGGTTCTTCTTGTGCCGACCCTCCAATAATGATAATCGTTCTCAAAATCGACCGTCGCTCGGAATCTGGGTGGCGGTTCAACCGAGGAGACCCGAAATGAACTCAAAGATGAATCCAAAGATTTGTGCCCTGATGTTGAGCTCGGCCTTGGCTACCGTTCCCGCTGCGGCTGGCGTTTTGAAGGGCCTTTATGTGGGTCAAACCCCCGAGGGGACAGCCTGCGAGTTGCGCTCCGAGGGCATGCGCTTCGTGGACAACACGCGCCACCCGCTCAACGAGCGAGTGAACGTGGAAGTCCAAGGACAGAAGTTCACGCTGCAACACCCGGCCGTGATTTCGGCAGCCGATTCGATCGCAACATTTAGCCGCGACACGCTGGAAGGGATCCTGGCCACTCCCGTGGGTGGCACCGCTCTCGTGCTCGCCATGGATCATTCGCCCGGCAACGATGGCCCCACGGGGTACACGGTCATCACGCACGCCTGGAAAAAGGACGAGCGTAAAAAAGTCGAGTGTCTAAACCTGAAGTTCGTCGAGTAAGTTTAAACCAAGGAGAAAAGCACATGAAAAAGCTCATCGCTCTGTCCTCGTTGTTCGTGGCCGGGGCCGCCTTTGCGGGTCCCGAGTGCACGAAGGAGCCCAAAGAAAAGTGGCTAGACCAAGCCAAGTTCCAGCAGTCGCTCAAAGACCAAGGCTACAAGATCAACAAATTCAAAGTCACCAGCGGCAACTGCTACGAAATCTACGGTTTCTCGAAAGAAGGCAAGAAGGTCGAAATCTACTACAACCCAGTCGACGCGAAGGTTGTGAAAGAAGAAATCCACTAGTGCCGAGCGCGAGGGACGAGCGCTGGCCACTCGGAGCCCGGGTTATTCACTGGGCCTTGGCGCTCGTGCTCGTCCTTGATCTTTTTGTTTTGGAGGAGGGCGACCCTCCTCATCGCTACTTGGGCTACGTCGCCGTCGGGCTTGTCGTGGTCCGTCTGCTCTGGGGCGCTTACGGAAGCGGCGTGGTCGCTTTCGCCAATTACCCTCGTTCTCTGCCCACCGTGGTCTATTTCCTTGTTTGGTCAACGGTCCTCGCCCTCGGCGTGACGGGTTTCCTGATGGGACTCGATGTATTTTGGGGGAACGAGCTCTTGGAGGACATTCATTCCGTTTTGTCGAAGCTCCTTATGGGATGGATAGGGCTTCACCTGGCCGGAGTCGCAAGGGATGCGATCCGCTTTCGCCGCCCTACCTGGAAGGCGATGATCAACGGACGGCGCTTTCCATAGTCCGCACACTTTCGCTGCTCGGGGTGTTTCGTTGTTTGCCAGGAGAAGGTAACCTTGAGCCTTCTCTAAATCTGTTTATGGAGGCCCCCTGTGAACACCGCGCTGATCCCTTCGAAAGTTTTTTCTCTTTTGATCGCCTGTGGAGGACTGCTGATGTCTGCCTGTAATGAAGTCAAACTCGACAACCAGAAGAAAAAGGTGAGCTACGCCATTGGCCAGCAAATCGGCCAATCGATGAAGGCCCAGGAATTGGACGTCGATGTCGACGCCCTGGCGATGTCCATTAAGGACGTGCTTAAGGGCACCGCGAGTCGTCTTACCGAGGAGGAGATTCGCGCCACGATGCAGACCGCACAGCAAGAGATGGCCGCCAAGCAAGCCAAGGGTGGAGAAGAGAATCTCAAAAAAGGAACCGACTTCCTTGCCGCCAACAAAGCCAAGGAAGGCGTCGTCACCACGCCCTCGGGACTCCAGTACAAAGTGGTCACGCCGGGCAAGGGCGCTACGCCCAAAGATGGCGACTCGGTCGTTTGTCACTACAAAGGCACGCTTCTCGACGGAACCGAGTTCGACAGCTCTTACAAGCGCGGGGAGCCGGCCGAGTTCCCGGTGAACGGTGTGATCGCCGGTTGGACGGAATCGCTGAAGACCATGAAGGAAGGCGAAAAGCGCCAGCTCTTTATTCCGTCGGATCTCGCTTACGGGCCCCAGGGGCGTCCGAGTATCCCGGCCAACTCTGTGCTGATTTTCGACATCGAGTTGATCAAGGTCAAAAAAGCCGGCAAGACCGGCAAGTAGAGAGCGACGAATCCGCCCTAGGCTTCGATGTTTGAGCTGCGAGACTATCAACGCCAGGCAGTCGACAGCGTCGTCAGGTATTTTCAGATAAAGCGCGACCCCGCCGTGGTGGTTCTGCCCACCGGGGCGGGGAAGAGTTTGGTGATCGCCGAGCTTGCTCGTATTGCACGCGGAAGAGTGCTCGTGCTCGCTCACGTCAAGGAACTCGTCGAACAAAACTTTTCCAAGTACGCGTCTTACGGGCTTTCGGCCGGAATCTTTTCGGCGAGCCTCGGCAAAAAGGACACCACGGAGAAGGCTATTTTCGGAGGTGTCCAGTCGGTCGCCAACGCCTCCGAGGATTTCTTCGACGATTTTTCCCTGCTCGTGATCGACGAGTGCCACCGTGTTGCCGACGACAACGCCACCCAGTATCAGGAAGTCATTCGGAAACTCCAGGCACGCAACCCCGGACTTTGTGTTTTGGGGCTTACGGCCACTCCCTATCGGTTGGGCTTGGGCTGGATATACGAGTACTCCCATCGCGGCGAGATCAAGTCCCGGCAGCCGCGCTTTTTCAAGGACTGTGTCTTTGAGATGCCCCTCTCCTATATGATTCGGCACGGCTACCTCACGCCGCCGGTGAAGGTGGATATTCCGGTAACGAGCTACGACTTTTCGGCGCTAGGCGAGGGCGACCGGACCTACACTTTGGCCGAGGTCGAAGACATCCTCAAAACACAGAAGCGCCTTACTCCGCTGATCATCCACAACATCGTCGACATCGCCGATCGCTATGATCGACAGGGCGTGATGATCTTTAGTGCGTCGGTGCGTCATGCCGAGGAGATCATGGGCTACCTCCCGGAGGGTCAAGCTCGGCTCGTGCTGGGCGACACTCCGATGGTCGAGCGAGACGCGATCGTAGCTGACTTCAAGCAGAAGAAGTTCAAGTACCTCGTCAACGTGTCGGTGCTGACCACCGGCTTCGATGCTCCGCACGTGGACGTGATCGCGATTTTGCGCCCCACGGAATCGAACGGGCTCTATCAGCAAATCATCGGACGGGGGCTGAGACTCGCCGAGGGCAAGCGAGATTGCTACGTGCTGGACTACACGGGCATGGGGCACGATATCTATGCGCCCGAGGTTGGCGAGAGACGTCCCGGCAAGGACACCGTTCCGGTGCTTGTGGCCTGTCCGCAGTGTGGCTTCGAAAACACCTTCTGGGGCTACGCCGTAGACGGCGAAATTCTTGAGCACTTCGGACGCAACTGTCGGGGAGCCACGCAAGACCCACGTACGGGCGCGGTCGAAGCCTGCGGTTATCGCTTTCGTCTCAAGCTTTGTCACGCCTGCGGATCGGAGAACGACGTCACGGCACGGAACTGCGAAAAGTGTCGAGCGGCGCTCGTTGATGCCGATGCCAAGCTGAAAGAGGCTCGGCTTTCCAAGAACGCTCACCTCCTCACGCCGGACCGGATCACTTTCGAGGAGCGTAAAGACAAGAATGCGCAACCTTACCTTGAGGTCAGGTACTACGATCACGATGGGCAATACTTGTCGGAGGCACATTTTTTCGGTTCAAGTTCCGCCCTTCAGAGATTCAACATCAACTTTTTGCGCTCTCACCTGCGACGCCCGGAGCTTGCCGGAGCGATCACGAATCCCTTCGATGTGGTGAAGTACCAGAAACTCTTCCGCTTGCCAGCGTTCCTGATTGCGCGCAAGCGAGAGAAATTTTGGAAGATCACAGAGAAAATTTTCGCCGAAGAGTTGTGAACGAGACAAATGGCGTGGATTGCTTTCCGTCCGCTGATTGTGTAGGTAGTTCGATAGATGTCGAAATATCTATCCAGGGCCCAGCCTCGCGAGGTCGAGGAAGATTTGTTGGCCAGAGCCTTTGCGGCTTTGTCCCATCCCCATCGTCTCAAAATTCTTCAAACGATGGCGTCGCGCTGCGTTCGTAACAAAAAGGGATCCGAGTTTGAGGCACGGTGCTGCGTGGGCAAGGCTGGGGAAGGCTTGAATATAGCTTCTTCCACTCTGTCTCACCACGTTAAGGAACTTCGCAACGCCGGACTCATTCGTATGGAGAAGGTAGGGCAGCAGCGAGAGTGCTGGGTCGATCTCCAGGTGTTGAGCGCATTGGAGAAGTTCCTTGGTGATCTCAGAGGGAGTCGTTGAATCATGACAGGAAGAAAACTTTCGTTCCTGGATCGCTATCTCACTCTCTGGATTTTTCTTGCCATGGGGTTGGGGCTGCTGCTCGGAGTTGCTTATCCAGGAATGGGGCCGTGGCTCGACACGCTCAGTCTCGATTCCGTTTCGTTGCCGGTTGCAGTTGGGCTGATTGTGATGATGTATCCGCCATTGGCGAAGGTGCGCTACGAAGAGCTGCCAAAAGCCTTCAAGAACAAGCGCCTGCTTGGCCTTTCTCTTTTTCAGAACTGGGTGCTGGGCCCGTTTCTCATGTTCGCCTTGGCCTTGGTGTTTTTGCCCGACAAGCCCGACTACATGGTGGGGCTTATTTTGATTGGCCTTGCCCGCTGCATCGCGATGGTTTTGGTTTGGAATCAGATGGCCGAGGGCAGTGCCGAGTACTGTGCCGGACTCGTGGCCTTCAACTCGATATTCCAGGTACTCTTGTTTCCGTTCTACGCCTATTTTTTTGTCACGCTGCTGCCGCCTATCTTTGGTCATCATGGCGTTGAGGTCTCGTTCACGGTGTTTCAAGTGGCCAAGTCCGTACTGGTCTATTTAGGCATTCCGTTTGTTGCGGGCTTCTTGAGCCGCAAGTTTCTCGTTCGGGCCAAGGGCGAGACTTGGTACTCGAGTTCCTTTTTGCCCCGTGTTTCGCCGCTGACCTTGATCGCACTACTCTTTACGATTGTTCTGCTGTTTTCGATGAAGGCAGGAAAGATTGTCGAGCTGCCTCTGGACGTGTTGCGCGTGGCGATCCCGCTTGTCATCTACTTTTCCGTCATGTTCGGACTTTCCTTTTGGATGAGTCGAAGAGCCGGTTCGCGGTACGAGGAGTCGGCCACCCTTTCGTTTACCGCCGCTTCCAATAACTTCGAGTTGGCCATCGCAGTCGCGATCGCCACCTTTGGGCTTTCCCATGGCGCTGCTTTTGCGGCCGTGATTGGTCCTTTGGTGGAGGTTCCGGTGCTGCTTGTCCTAGTGAGAGTTTCCTTGGCGCTCAAAAGCAAGATGAGTTGGAGACAAACATGAAGAGAGTAATCTTTGCCTGCGTGCACAACGCGGGACGCTCCCAGATGGCGGCAGCTTGGTTCAACTCACTGAGCGACCCCAGGAAAGCCTTGGCCGTGTCGGCGGGCACAAATCCGGCCCCGGCAGTACACCCTGTGGTTTTGGTGGCCATGAAGGAGAGCGGAATCGACTTAAGTCAGGCACAGCCACGAAAGCTTACCGAGGAGCTTTGCCATGGTGCCACGCTCCTCATCACGATGGGCTGCGGAGAGAACTGCCCGTACGTGCCTGGGCTTGAGATTCGGGACTGGCCACTGCCCGATCCCAAGGGTCAAAGCCTTGAGGCCGTGCGAAAGACTCGGGATGTGATCAAGGAACTCGTTCAGAAACTACTCGCGGAACTCTAGCACCGAGGCGCACAGCGGGTACGATGTCCTAAGCGGACCGTAACGGCGCGGCTCGTTTTCCGGCGGCGCGTGCGCGCGACAAGGCTTTTTTCAGCCATTTGATTGGAGATTTCCAGTACATCACCGCAAACCAAAGACTAGGCGAAACCGACAGCAGCCAAATCTCGGCGCTTCGACCTGTGAGCAACTTTTCCCAAAATGCAATGCTGTCCCGGTGCTTGAAGGCAAAACCCGGAAGAAGAATCCTGGGATGTACTCGGCGGATCATTTGGTCACTAAAAATTTGAGACGACGGGATAAACTCTAAGCAATTTGGGGAATTTTTATTACATTAGCGGGATGAGCGCGCGGGCACAGGGATGGTTTTGGGCGATCGGGGCGTTTCTTGGCCTGGCAAGCTTGCCCCATCTTGCGGAGGCCACATCTCGAGCCTTGCCTCGGCACCGCTGGCAGGTGCAGTGGTCGGGGCATCTCAGCTTTCCGAGGGATACGGTGGGCGTCGAGTACGAGTGGTTTTTGCGTCGGGCGGATGCGTGGTTCCTCCCGGAGATTTCGCTCCTTACGGGTTTGGCGGGTGCAAGAAACACGATCTATTTTGAAGTCCCTACCTTTGCCAAACTCGATTTCCTTCACCTGCGATACGGAAGCACGTACTTGGGCTTCGGGATCAACTTGGGATCGAGTTTCGCTATGGGAAGCTGGGACTGGCCGCTGCTTGCGCCGGCTCGTGCGTGCGGGTGTGCGCCCGTGGGCTACCGGGAATTTCGCCTGACCTACGAGTACTGCGTCAACTTTACTTATCAAACTTCGCAATGGGGGCTCGGACTCGCGTATGACTTCTAGAATCTTGGTTAGCCTCATGATGCTTTCCGCCTGTGGCGATGTTCCGCAAATCGAGGCGCACATGGTGGATCCCAGTTACGTGCTCAAGGTCTCGAAGTTCAGGTCTTGCTGTGGCCATACCTATGGTTCGGAGCCCGATCGAAGCATGAAGCACTATCTTTCGTCTCGTCCGGATATGCTCGCAAGAAACGATTACGCGGGTATTTACGCTCCGTTTGACGGGTTCGTTGTCATCATCGAGCCTGAGAACAACCTGATGCCCTGCTACGGTAACGTTCCTCAAGGCGAGCAAGTCCGTTTCGCTTCCAAAAAGAATCCGAATCATATGGTGCGCCTTTTTCACACCAACCCCCAGGTTGGCTTGGGCTTTGCAAAAAAGGGAACTTTGTTGGCGTATGCCGACCTACGGAGCTGTGACGAAAACGATCCCAGCAAGCCGGGCACTCGAGCGAGCACCTTCGACATCTCCTACGAAGGGATCAACGGTAGCACCGTGTCTATTTTTGATCATATGAGTCCGAGCGTGCTTGCGCAGTGGGGGGAGGTCGGAATCACGCCTGAGAATATAAAAATCTCCAAAGAGACGCGCGACGCCGATCCGTGCACTTCCTACGCTGAATCGGTTTGCCGGCTCGACAACGTTTGTCTGACCGGCCAGGACTGTGAGTGACGGAACTCGGGTGTTAAGGTTCGCAGGGGTAGCTTAAGCCTACTTCGCTCCGACTTTCTCAATGGGGATTACAAATCTGTCGACGTATTTGCTCACGCGGTCGATTGTGCCTGAACCCGCGAGACGGGACGAGAGCTCTTGCTGGCGGATTCTGTGAGTTTCTCAAAAAACACCCGAGATTTTTCGAGAAAAACCAGTATCATCGAGCCAAGGTGCAGGACTCTCTGAGTGCTTTAGCCAAGGAACTTAGGAAATATGAGACACCCTCACAACGGGAGAGTGTGTCTCAAGTTGGTCTGACTTTAGTTCTGTTTGTCGTCAGCCTTGGCTTGGGCGTTTTCCTTGGCAAGGGGAGCTTGCTGTGGGCGGCCCCCTTTGTTTTTGTCGCAGGTCTTCTTCAGGTGAGAGTTTTTGTGCTGCAGCACGACTGTGGGCACTTCTCGTTTTTTGCTCAGAAGTGGAAATGCCGTTGGCTCGGGAGGGCTCTAAGTCTCATTACGCTCATCCCTTTTGATTTTTGGCGTCGGACCCACGACCTTCATCATGCAACGACGGGCAATCTTGACCGTCGCGGCTTTGGCGACATTGATACGCTGACTCTTGCGGAGTTTGAAGCGGCTCGGCCGTTCAAGAAACTGTTCTATAGAATCTATCGGAGTCGGGTAGGGCTCCTGGTGTTGGGCCCTGTGTTCTATCTTGGATTTAGACTGCGGGTCCCATTTGTGCAGCCCGTTCAAGATGGCCGAGCGATAGCGAGTATCGTTCTTACGAACATATCCATCCTCTTGATACACGGCTTGGCAGCGCATTTTGTCGGTCTCCGCATTTGGCTCGTCTGCTTTGGAGCCACCTCCATGATCTCTGGCACCGTGGGAATTTTGCTTTTCTATGTCCAGCATCAATTTTCGAACGCCTATTGGAAGCGAAGCGGAGAGTGGGACTACTATGCGGCGGCTGTCTTTGGATCTTCGTTGCTAGATCTGCCGACAGTCTTGCATTGGTTCAGCGGCAACATTGGCTTTCACACGACGCATCACCTTAATTCCCATATTCCCAACTATCGGTTGCGCGAAGCAACGCAAAGTAGCTCGCTGCTCTCCTCTACCAATGTCCTTGCGCCTGCTGCGGTTTTCGAGGCCCTTCGTCTGAAGCTCTGGAACGAGGATAAGTCTCGGTTAGAAGAGTTTTAGGGCACAGAGCAGGCGGCGGCTGCCCCGGCTGAAATCGAATAGATCGTTAGGGGCACACGGATAATTTCAAAGCGCCGTCACTGCCGCGAATGAAGTATTTTAACACTCGACTATTTTCGGTATCAGCGACCAGTAAGTTACCATCGTTGGACTTAGTGATTTGGCGCGCGTTGTTGAGGAAAGTCCCAGGCAAGCACAGAGTTTCTGGATTTGAAGGTCACCAGAGCTTCAAACTGCCATCATCAGAAAGCTTGTGAACCGGATTGAGATCACCGCGAAGGGCTTCGAGATCGATTTTCATGTGGGAGCGATGTATTTGAGAAAGGAGCTAGGGGCTAAAACCCCTGGCTCCTTAGGTTTTGGACAAGCTGAACCCACTGATCTTTTTTTAAAAACCGGTGGTTCGAGAAGATTGACAAATGGTGGAGGCTACGGGAGCTGCCCCAGAATTTTCTTCTCCACTTCGCTGAAGCGCCAGTGGAGAAATTTCAGCAAATCCTAGGGGCTTAGAGGAGGTTATCCCGTGCCCCGAAGCTCAATTAACAAACCACTAGCCGCTTATAGGGACTCACCGTCTCCGTTTTGGCTGGAGAAGAACCGGATTCGGTGGAGAAGAATCCAGACTTTCCATGCTGCTGGCGACTACATGCTTATAAGCAAGGTGTCCCGCCCTGTGCCTTGCGCTTACTCCATATATAGCTGAGGGAGGCGGGACATGCAGGAAATCAACCTCTTATCAAAGACCACTGCCACCAGGCTCCATACCAAGCGTACGGCGCGCGTGATTATGTCTGATGAAGCACGGGTTCTGCGGCAGCTTAGGGAGGAGCGCGAGCTTTCGATGCGTGGACTCGGAGCAACCCTAGGCAAGTCCGACAGCTATGTGAGCCAGGTCGAGAACGGTCGTATGGACGTTCCCAAGGGCGAAGCTCTGGAAAAGTATTTGGAAGCCTTGGGTGGCATTGGCCCGAAGGGCTTTCAGGAGAGGGTGCGCCGCTTCAGGCAGGAACGAGCCCCAACGTATCGAGACGAACTCTTAGAGATCGCTCGTCGCGCCAACGACGTCCAGGTGAAGCAGATTCTTCTGCTGGCCAGGACGTTGATGGCCACACAGATCAGCTTTGATTGAAAGGAAAAGGACATGAAGGAACTTATCGAATCAGTAGTTTTTGCAGTGAGTCTGCTTGGCGCAGGGACCTATGCGCTGCGAGAGGTCCACGATACCGTCCGAAGGGCAGCTATAGAAAAGGTGGCTCAAGGACTACCGTCACTGACAAAGCTCAACAAGTCACTCAAGGGCACAAAGTAACCGCCATCCAAGAGCGTGCGGGGCTGGAGGCATTACCCACAACAATAAGGAGAACTTAGAAAAACATATTTCCATGCATTCAAACATCCAACGTAGGGACCACGATGGCCGACACTCTGAACTGCGGGCGTTTGGCTGGAGGCCGTGAGTCTTACAAAGTAAGAGCGAACGGGCCGGCAGTTGTTGGATCCTTTTTGACCATCGCTTCGAGCTCGCTCGGCGTCAAGTAGCCGATCGAGGAATG
>Ga0247843_1001116_pt1 | contig 57708 bp, 64 predicted proteins | sample LaCruzMarch2017__FD_192420 | JGI IMG/M metagenome (GOLD analysis project Ga0247843, IMG submission 192420) | Freshwater microbial communities from meromictic Lake La Cruz, Castile-La Mancha, Spain - LaCruzMarch2017_8m | ecosystem: Environmental > Aquatic > Freshwater > Lake | place: Spain...
GGATTCTCTTGAGTGGGCCGACATGCCGAATGGAGAGTCCTGGCCCAGGGAAGGGATGACGATTTAAAAAATCGGCATCGATGCCTAGTAATTTGCCGATTTCGCGAACTTCATCTTTAAAAAATATTCGCAAAGGTTCAACAAGTTTAAAGTTCTTCAAATCCTCAGGCAGTCCACCCACATTGTGATGACTTTTTATTTTATGTGCGGGACCCAGTTGGTTCTCAGCACTTTCAATCACATCGCTATAAATTGTTCCCTGCCCAAGAAAATGATTTCCTTTTTCATGGGACGCACTTTTTGAAACACTTTCAGAAAATGTTTCAATAAACATCCGTCCAATGTTTTTACGCTTGAGCTCGGGGTCCGATACGCCATCAAGTTCTTTCCAAAATTTATCTTGGGCATCGATGACTTCCAAATGAATGTTTGGATATTTTGAAAAAATGTGTTTGAGATCTTTTAAATCGTAGGCACGTGAAAAACCGTGATCCACGTATAGGGCATGAACTTTTACAACCTGCGCCAGCAAAACGGCAAGTACGGTGGAATCCACCCCACCCGATACGGCGCAGTGAACTTGTTCGACTCCTTTAAGCTCTTCCGACAATTGCATTTTTAAATCGCGAAGCACATTTGCCAATTTCCAATCAGCTTTAAGACCGCAAATGTCTTGCGCAAAAGATAAAAAGATTTTTTCTCCCTCGTCGCTATGATGAACTTCCGGATGAAATTGCAAAGCCCAAATATTTTTATCGCGAATTTTAAAACCCGCGACTTTTCCTGAAGATTGCAAAATTGTGATCGCGTTTGATGGAATTTGAGTGACCGAATCACCATGACTCATCCACACGCGACTGGAAAGACTAAGATTGCGGACTAAAGGATCAGCCAAACCCTCTGGAGTTTTTGCAACTGATGCCGCACCATATTCGCGATGAGTTGCAGCCTCAACTTTGCCGCCATTTTTTTGCGCGAGCCATTGATATCCAAAACACAAGCCGAGCAAAGGTTTTGTGTAATTTAAAAAACTTTCGTCAGGATCAAAGCCTTCACCAACACTGGCGGGTGAACCAGAAAGAATAACCCCCGAGGTGTCGTGAGGAAGATCACTGACTTTTGTTTTATAGGAGAGCACTCGCGCCGAAAATCCCAAGCGCCTCAGACGCTTAGCGATCAATTGGGTATACTGAGATCCAAAATCGATAACTGCAATCATTCGTCGCCCATGCCTCCCGAATAGTTAGGAGCTTCGCTGGTGATGGTGACATTGTGCACATGGGATTCTTTAAGCGCACCGGAGGAAATTCTTCTAAAGCGAGCACGCTCGCGAAGTTCACTCAGTTTAGACGCTCCTACATAACCCATCCCAGATCGCAGCCCACCCATCAATTGATGCACAACTTGAGACAGAGTTCCACGATAAGGCACTCGCGCTTCCACACCTTCGGGAACAAGCTTCGAGGCTTCTCCCACTTTGGCTTGCCCATAACGATCGCGTGAACCTTTTTTCATGGCGCCAAGAGAGCCCATTCCACGATACGATTTGTAAGACCTACCCATATAAAGAATGGTGTCACCGGGCGATTCTTCCGTACCCGCAAGCAAGGATCCCAGCATCACGGCATCAGCGCCAGCGGCTAAAGCTTTTGTAATATCTCCGGAATATCGTATTCCTCCATCGGCGATGATGCCGACATTCGAATGAATTTTTCGAAGCGCTTCAGAAATTTCTAAAACTGCCGTCAACTGCGGAACCCCCGCGCCACTAACAATTCGAGTGGTACAAATGGAACCAGGTCCGATTCCAATTTTTACAATGCTTGCGCCTGAATCCACTAGCGCTTTGGCGCCATCGACTGTCCCAACATTGCCACCCACTAAGGCTATTTTGGAATGGCGACTGCTAATTTTTTTCAGTGTCGCAAGTACCCCTTCACTATGACCATGTGCCGAATCAACCACAATCAAGTCGCAACCACTTTCGACTAAATGAAAAGCGCGTTCGATTTCTTTATCACCTACACCAACTGCTGCGCCTACAAAAAGTGAACCTTGTTCATCTCGCAAAGCTAAAGGAGCATCTTGCGATTGGCGCAAATCTTTTGAGGTCATAAGACCTTTGAGTTTTCGATCTTTCGAAACAAGTGGTAATTTTTCGACTTTAAATTTTTTAAAAAATTCGGTGGCCTCGGTCTGCGAGGCACCGACCGGCAAAGTGTGAACTTCGCTTGACATCACTTCTCGAACTTTTAATTTAAGATTGGAAACGTAGCGAATGTCTCGACCGGTACAAATCCCCACCAATACGCCATTAGCATCGACCACGGGAAAACCCGTGACCCCTGTTTCCAAAATAATATTTTTTAATTCTTCAATGCTCAGCTCAGGAGAAATTGTAAGAGGTTGCGAAATCACGCCGTGCTGGAATTTTTTTACTCGTTTGACTTCGGAGCATTGCTCTTCAATGCTGAGATTTTTATGAAGAACTCCGATGCCTCCCATTTGCGCAAGTGAAATAGCCACTCGCGATTCGGTCACCGTATCCATGGCGGCCGAGAGAACTGGTACATTTAAAGTCACTGGTCCTAATTTGCTCACAAGACTCACATCTGTCGGCAATACTTGACTGTATGCGGGCTCCAGCAGCACATCATCAAAGGCTAGCGCTAAAGGAAAACGATCTTCGATTGTAATTTTGCTCATAGTGCGACCAACAACACTTTCTTTATCCACAAGTTAAAGAAAAAAATGATAGTGAAGCTCTCTACAAGCTTCAAATTCTTTGAAGAAATACTCTGAAAAATCTTAGACTCCCCGATTCAAACACTCCTCAAATTGACCAATAAGAGGATTTTGCGCTTTGCGTTATGATATTTCCTTGCCACGTCTTCTTATATTCGCGAAGAATAAAAAAGTTGCGCGAAAATTTTGTTTTGCTCCAAGAGTTTTTTCTGAGAAACATTCTCATTTTCACTGATAAAGATCATCAAAAATTTACTTGTCCATTGAAGTTTCCTACGAGATGCTACGATAATAAAGAACATCGATTACGATCTTGGATAGTCACTGAGATCTACAAAGGAGTTAAGACACCATGAGTACGAATTCCAAACCCAGCAAACTTAACAGACGTGAATTTATGCAAAATGCTTTAGTTTTTTCCGGTGCAGCGATCGCGTTGACTCAGGTAAAATGGATCAATGAAGCTTTTGCCTGCGAGAATCCCCCTGCCGACGCTGCAGATCCTGAAAAAGCTGCCGCAAAAACTCAAAAGTACGCGCACAAAGCGGCCGATTTTAAAGGCACTCGAAAACCGACTTTTGCAAAAGATGCAAATTGCGTAAATTGCAATTTCTTTAAGCCAGCTAAGAAAGGCGATGCTTGGGGCAAATGCGCAATGGTAGGCAACAAACAAGTTTGCAAAGACGGTCTATGCAACATGTGGGCGGCATTACCCAAAAAATCTTAGTTGCTAAATACTATGGGCGAATCGCGCTCTCTGCACTTTCGACTTGTTTAATCCAAGCAGACTGAATTTGCTCATTGATGCCCATTCGACTGCACGGGGCATCAAATGGAGTCAATTGAAGACGTAAAGCATTCGCGTTTTCAAAAAGCTCACGATTGCCGGAGACTTCGATTGCTTGATAAATCTCCCTTTTGAGATCGTTTAACATTTTCATTGTCTCATTGTTTTTTTCATAAGAAGTGACATCGTTCCGATAAAGGGCCTCTTCTTCAATACTATTTAAAACTTTTGCCACTTTGTTTAAAAGGCTCATGGCAGAGTGAGCGGACTGAACGATGTAATGATCACTCGAACTCTTGTTTAACTTTACCGTTTTAAATATGCCCTTTTCATGATTTTCCTGCAAATAACTTTCGATGCTAACTTCTTCCAACGCGTAGGCTTTAGAAAGTTCGATCACTGCCTTTGTGCTTCGCTGAACTCCCAAAACTAGATTCGTAAAATTTTTGGTAGAGGGATTACTTTCAAAGGCCTTAGCCAAGTCTTTCACACTCTGCCCGCTTGAAAAAAATTCCTCTTTTAATTTTTCACTGTTCCCTGAGTTTTCGACTCGACGTTGTTCAAATTCATGGTGCATGAATTCATGCACCAAAGTCCAACGATCAGTGCTCTCGAGAACGCCGATGACGGAAGTTTCTTTGAGTAATTCCACTTTATCAGCAGAATTTTGAGGCAAAAACATCCCCAGTATCACATCAAACTCTCCCCCACCCATGGCTTTTTCGGTATCTCGCCAGAGTTTTAAAAAGTCGGTGGGAGCTTCGGGCAAAGTCGCAAAAAATCGACAACTCGCTTTAGGGCGAGGAACTTTAAAAAATTTTACATTTTTTGTTTCGACGTATTTTAAAGAGGACGCCCCTGATGCGGCCAAGAGTGGGGTGATGCGATTTTCGTATATCTGTTTTTGGAATCGTAGACTTTTCACTTCATCTTTAGATTCGAGAGAAAGATCTATATCTAAGCCTTCATCAAACTGAAACTCGCACTCAGCGTAAGGATCTTTGGAAGAATTTACACTAGCATCACTGTTTTCGTTTTGCTCTGGTCCGCCTTCAGGTGCCGGACCCACCAAAGTTCTTTTTTCACGACAAGATGTAAAAAGCAAACCGGTGACGAATACGCACAATATCTTTTTCATTGGTTCGCGATACTGCCTTTTTTGAAAGCTCAGGTCAAAGCTTAGATTTGCTTGAAAGTGTCTAAACTTTAGACAGCGCCAAAGTTGTTAAAAGGCCTTCCATTGAAAAACTCTGTCTTAAAAAGCAAAAGTGGCCAGAATCTCATTTCGAGACTCCAGCCACTTTTTAAAACGAAACCTGCTAATGGATAATTAAGCGTTACCTTCAACAACCTGATCGCCGTAGCGAAGAGGAGGTAGAAGTTGTTTTTTCTTCAACTTTTCCACCAATGTGGTGCGATTCAAACGCAATAGTCCCGCAGCACGATTGCGATTCCAACCTGTGCGCTCAAGAGCACGCAAGATGAGAATATTTTCAAACTGATCCACGACTGAATTAAAGTCGAGACCTTCGATGGGAAAAATCATTTTATCTGAAATCAAACGAATCGCTTGATCTACAGTGATGCTTCCATCGATGTCCTGCGCGAGAGTTTCGATAGGAGCTGCTTCGACGCTATTCGCGGCTTGCTCCATCGTAGATCCCACACTGGCGCTCTGTTGAATTGGTCCTTTGGTAAATGTGTTTCCTGAAATTTTCATGCCCTCTTCCCCCGATTTCTCTTGTGACAATTGTTGCACAAAATTTGATCCATTGTTAGCCCCTAAAAATAAATCTTGTGAAAAATTTAATTCCGCCTGCTCAACTTGAGCAGAAGAAGTATTTTCACCAGAATCATATTGGGATTTCACAACGGTTCGCCCCGCGTTCAATAGATCTTCGTATTCGATTTCTGAGAGGCTCTGCCGCCGATACTTCTCTGGGAAATCCAACACGTCAATCATTCCTGAGCTCTTCAAAATCACCATACGTTCCATCACGTTTTCAAGCTCACGAACATTGCCCGGCCAATCGTACGCCATCAGCGCACGCAAGCCAGCTTTTGTCACACCCGTCACGCGACGGGATTTTTCACGATTAAACTTTCGAACAAAATGTTCGACAAGGAGTCCCACATCGCCACGTCGTTGCTTTAAGCAAGGCACATGAATGGGAATCACATTCAAACGATAGAACAAGTCTTCTCTAAATCGTCCTGCAGCCACTTCGACCTCGAGATCTCGATTGGTGGCGGCGATGATACGAACATTGGCTGCGCGAGTTTTAGTAGAACCCACGGGCTCAAAGGTACGCGTTTGTAAAACTCGTAAAAGTTTTACTTGCAAAGTTGGTCCCATTTCTCCGATTTCATCGAGAAAAAGAGTTCCGCCTTCGGCCGCTTGGAATCGCCCCTCACGATTGTTAATCGCGCCAGTGAAGGCCCCTTTCATATGACCAAAAAGTTCACTCTCCAGTAGCTCTTCTGGAATCGCACCGCAATTGACTGCAACAAGCGGCGCATTTCTGCGATGAGACTTTGCGTGAATGCGCTGAGCAAAAAGTTCTTTGCCCGTACCCGAATCTCCAGAGATCAAAACTGTGGAATCCGTATCAGAAACGGCATCAGAGAGATGTATCACTTCCAACATTAAGGACGATCTTGTGATGATATCAGCTTCCTGCGCGGCTTCAGGTTTGCGAGTGGGCAATGTGATCTTGGCCAAATCTTTTGCGGTGATGCCTCCATTTAGAGAAATCACTTCATCAGCAAATGTAGCAATTTTATTGCCTTGTCGCGGATCAATCCAGTCCCAAGTCTCGCGAAGCGCCATCAACTGCGCATGATTCCACTTAGGTGCAGGTGCAAAACAAACATGTCTCACGCGAGCTTGCATCATCGACAAGTACGCCAGCTGCTCGACCTGCTTAGGTTGCTGCACATCGAGAGGAATATAAATCAAGGCATCGAGTGCCTGTTCGGAAATTTCGGAATCCGAAATAATTTTTGATTCATCATTGATACCGCCAAGAGTGATGCCTAAACTTTTTGCAAGCAAAGGCAACTCCACTCGTGCAGAGGCTCCCATCACAGACCACAAGACTTCAATGCCTTCGGCTGTGAGGATTTTTTCAAATTGAGAAACTTGTCCCAGTACCGCCACGATTTCGGCGTCGGACAATCGATTCCTCAAAGTTGGCAAATGTCTCAGCGCAGAAGTGCCGCTTTTGACAGTGCCACAAAATTGTATGATCGCACCGAGTCCCGCTTGGACTCCTAATACGACGCTGACGCGTCCTTGTGCCATCCGCAAAACCCTCCCCTGGCTTTTTGGACTAACGAAACAAAATGTCTCTCCTTTAGTATTAAAAGGTCAAACTCTTGTGACGTCAATTCAGTTTCATCTTGAATTTTTGACACCTCAATTTTCTATCGTGGTTAATTTGTGCAAAAATAAATTTCGATTAAGCTGTATTTCATGAAAAAGAAAAGACAAGCCACAGCCAAAGCCCCGAAAGATATGGAATTTTTAAACCCTTTTTTTGATATCCACAATCGCGAAGAATTCCCTGTACAGAGAGTCAATAAAAAGGGGGTGTCAAAAAATCCTAAGAATTCTGTTCCATTCAAGCAAGCAAAGCTCGAAGAAATTCGTTTTCTTCAAGGAGAAGACTCTCCAGCAAAAGAAACTTGGCGAACTTTTCGGATTATGTCGGAGTTGATCAAGGGACTTGATAAATTGACGGGCGTCACGAAGGGAATTTCGATGTTCGGTTCGGCGCGAGTGCGCCAAGGATCCAATCACTATGAATTGGCGCGCGCGACTGCCTATGAAATTGGTAAAAAAGGATTCACGATTATCACAGGTGGTGGGCCTGGCTGTATGGAAGCTTCCAACAGAGGAGCAAAAGAAGCCGGCGCACTGTCGATTGGATTAAATATCAAATTGCCGTTTGAAGCCTACGTGAATCCCTACGTAGACATGGTGGAAACTTTTAATTTCTTTTTTGTTAGAAAAATTATGCTCGTAAAATATGCGCATGCTTTTATCATTTTACCTGGGGGATTTGGCACTTTGGACGAATTGTTTGAAGCTGCAACTCTGATTCAAACCGGAAAAGTTTCGAACTTTCCGATTATTCTGATGGGCAAAGAATTTTGGGCTCCACTTATGGGATGGATTCGCTCGACACTTTTAAAGCAAGGAATGATTCGCGAAGAAGATCTTTTAGATTTGCACGTCTTAGATGACCCTAAAGAAGCTGCAAAGATTGTTGAAAAATCTTGGAAACGCTATTTGAAGAGCGTTAAAGACGAATTAAAAAGCAGTCGCTAAACAAAACGGGGCTTGCCTCTACCTAGGCAAACCCCGTTTCTCTTTAAAACAAGTTTTTAATGACTTGTCTTATACACAAATTAATCTAAGCCGCCCATACTTCCTCGACCACCGCCGACGGCATAACGCCTAGCTTTTTTCTCGCGGATTTCAGCAGCTTCAACACTGTAGCGCGTCCAAGGTTCCGCATCTAATCGACCTTCATCAATGGGCTCTTCCGAATCTTCGCAGAGGCCATAAGTGCCATCTTCCATTTTTGCGAGCGCGTTTTCGATTTCTCGCAACACATAACGATCTCGTTCTTGCATGTTTAGCGCAACACTTTGCTGAATCAGCGAAGCTGCGTGATCGGTTTCATCGGTCAAGTCATCCTGATTAAGCACCAAGGCTGTTTGTTGACGATGATTCAATCGGTTGATGACCTTTGATCGTGCGTCCAACAATTTTTCTCGATACTTGCTTTGTTTTTTGGCGTCCATATTGCCCCCCGTTATCAATCTACGGACACACCTATCGGTCCGTTTGGGTAATAACTTAAGAAGAATTCGCAAAAATATATTTCGAACAATTTTTTGACGAAAAATCTTCTCTGCAAACGTGCTTAGGTCAGTTTGATAAGCAAAGTGGGGGCCAGAGTGAATTCTGGCCAATTTGTGTTCCGGCAGAAAATTGTGCATTTTCTTTTGATGCCTCTCCCACTGTAAAATAATCGCACTAGAATCACTTTCGATGAAATTCTTAGACTTATTGCGATTTCAATTTGGCAATTCTGCAGTTATCAATCGCCTCTCCAAACATCCCAAAATTTTGTGGATTGGCTTTTTATTGACTCTGAGTGCGGCAATCGCCCGAAACTACAATCAAAATTATTTTCCCAGTGCTCCTCATTGGATCATCACGCCAGCGTTACTTTCCACTGCAACGTGTTTACTGATTAGTATTTTTTTGAGAATTTCTTTAAAACTTCATAAAGGTGATTTTAAAAGACTCCTAGGACTCCTGTGGATGACATCGCCAATTGCATGGCTCTATGCCATTCCTATTGAAAGTTATACGAGCGAATACACTTCTGCGATGTTTAACATTGTTCTTTTGACGTTGGTCTCTATCTGGAGAGTTCTACTCTTTGCTAAAATTTTGCAGTATGTCTCAAAGATTTCTTATGGGGAGTGCTTTTTGCTCACTCTTCTTCCAGTTTCCATTGAAGTCTTCATCATTGGTTTTTTTGGGCAACTTCCAAAGGGTTTAGCGCTTATGGGAATGGCCAGCTTAAAAGTGAATCCAGCGACGGAATTGCTCCAAGGAGCGGCAAACTTTTTTATGAGATATTCCATGCCCACTGCACTGCTGACTTTTGTTTTACTCTTGTTCGTTTTTAGACGAGGAAAAAAATGGAAAGACCGATGTTCGTTGTTTAATTCTCCCGTTGATCGTTCAAATTCTGCTTGGCCAAAAAAACAAATCTTTGGTCTTTTAGTCGCATTCTGCGCCTGTGCAATTCCGTTCCAGATTCAACTAGGACGGAACGAACACCTCGACACCTTGGTCACAGATGAAAAATATGGCGAAGCTATGGAATTTTTAAAATCTCAAAATCCCTCGGCATTTGCTGCTTCTAAAATTTTGGCCCCCGACCCTTACTCGTTGCTGGTCTTTAAAGCTCTGCCCCCCATGATCGCTCTACTCAATCATGAAACTCCAAATTGGATTAAAGAACACTATCTCCGAAGTGCTGAAATCATGTTTGGGCATGCAGATGAATCTTTTCACGCGTGGATGCACACTCACAATCACTATGCCGAACTGTTACAAAATTTGCATCAACTAGGTGACCCAAACAATATGATCGGAAAAAGAAAAACTGCACTCTTAAACCTGTGCGATGAAATCAAGAAAAAAAAAGTCGAAGACCGCTTCGATACTTCAATTGCCACTCAATGGGAAAAAGCAGAACGTTTACATAAAAATCACTTCCTCAATATACTTGTCGAACTTCAGATAGGTTGCCTAGCTCAATGAAGATTTTGCTCGTGGGAATGTCGGGAGTCAGAGTGACTACGCCCGAGCTGCGTGAACTCGGAGTTTCGCTCCCTGGTTTTATTGAGCGTGGCAAAGTCATTGCATCCCTTCCCCATCTTGGCTTACTCATTTTGGGAGCACAAATTCCTCCTCACTTTGAAGTCGAATATTTGGAAATTGATTCCTATGATTCTCAAATTCCACTTATCGAATGTGATCTTGTTGCGATTTCTGCTCTCAGCGCTCGCATCTATGACGCCTATAATTTAGCAGATCGGTATCGTGATAAAGGGACTCATGTCGTTATGGGGGGACTTCACGTGAGTGCATTGCCAGAGGAAGCCCTTCTCCACTGTGATAGCATTATCAAAGGCAGCGCTGAAAACGTTTGGACTGAGCTACTGAAAGACTTTGAAAACGGAATTGCAAAAAAAATCTATCAAGGTGAAGCCCGTTTTGATTTTCGCAAATACCCCCATGTCATGCCGCGATTTTCGCTTCTCAAGGGGCGTGAATACAATCGTCTCACGATTCAAACATCGCGTGGCTGCCCAAGAGATTGCGAGTTTTGCGCATCGACCCCGACTATCACAAAAGGATTTCACACAAAACCTGTTGATTGGGTAATTGCAGAAATTCGTGAAGCGAAAAAATTTATTGATTCGAATTACTTTGAATTTGCGGACGACAATACTTTTTTAGATAAAAATTGGGGCAAGGATTTATTGAAGGCTTTAGCAACGGAAAATATCAAATTTTTTACCGAGACCGACGCTTCAGTCGCCGATGATTTAGAATTATGCGATTTGCTTAAAGATGCTGGCTGTAGACAACTTTTGATTGGTTTTGAAAGTCCCTTCTCTTCTGATTTGATAGATATGGATCCTGTACAATGGAAGGCAAAAAGTTCTGCAAAAATTCACAAAGTGATAGACACTCTTCAAAGCCGAGGAATCAGCGTAAACGGATGTTTTGTACTTGGGCTTGATAACCATGGACCTGAAATTTTTTCACTCCTCAATAATTTCGTAAAAAGTTCAGGGCTCGCGGAAGTTCAATACACTGTGCTGACTCCCTTCCCTGGGACGCAGCTTTACATGCGTTTGAAAATGGAAGGTCGCCTGTTAAAAAATGAATACTGGAATCGCTGCACGCTGTTTGATGTCAACTTTGTCCCAAAAAAAATGAGCGTGCAAGAGCTTGAAGACGGCATGATCTTTCTGTTTAAAAATACCTACACTCGCGAGGCGACTTCACTGCGAAAAAGAAGTTTTTCAAAACAAATGAAGAAATTTAAGCAAGTGATTTAAGCACTTATCTCTTTGCATGATTTTTTTTACCTAGGAATACGAAAATATCGCTAGCATTTAAGCATGGGAAGAATTGCGATGAGATTTATGAAAATGCGCTTTCATAAAACATGCTTTGTTTTGTTCCTTGCCTTAAGCACACCATCGACACTTGCCCGGGATTCAAGCTTCCTGCAATCATGCAATCCGAAAGTCATCGGTGAAGCCATCCTTAAAACTTATAGAGCGGTCCGAGATTCCAAGGTCCCCAACGCTGCCTTAAATGTGAACTTGCAAGGTATGAGTTGTGTGGCAGGATCAGCAGGACTTGAAATGGTAAAAGTAGGAAATGATATTGGATTTTTTTGCAGTGCAGGCGTAGGCGTTGGATATTCCACGGGAGTGGTCGAAAGTCATGTTAAAGTAGGAATGGGTGTTCCAAGTGCCGGTTGCAAGGACGTGATGTCCTACAAAGGAGTTTTTGTAGGCTGCAGTGCGGGGGTAGGAGTTAATGAATTTATCAAAGCCTCCATTGGAGGAGGCGCCTCTTTTGGCATAAATGATTTGCCTCAATTTGTAAAATTTTTGTTAAATGTCTTTTCTCCCAAATCCAAATTTCCAAAAATTCACGAAGATATTTTAAAGTTAACTCTCAACCCTCAAACCGCAAGACTTTTAGGCCCCCAAGGTCGAATGCTTTTACGGTTTGCAATAGACAGCGTCCGCTCTTACGAAAAAGACATCAAAATGAATTATCCAATGGTGAATTTCGACGCCCTAGCCAAACTCAATCTCGACGAACCTCTTGATCAAAGGGCCAGCACCCCTCAACAATTGCGAGACTTGATTGACGGCAAGGTGAGCATCGACAAGATTGTACAAAGTTTTCAAAACCAATTTCCCGATCTGGCAAATTTTTTGAGGGAAATGAAAAATGAGCATTTTTCAGGATGCAATGTTTATGAGGCTCGTGTGACGGGAGGTGCCGCCGTGATTCCCTCGCAAGTTGATGTTGCAGCCTCATGTGGAATTTCAAATTCTGTGTTCCTTGGAAAATTAGAAATCCCCTCCACAGTTGGAGAAATGACGAAGGTTTGCATTGAAGGAACTTGTAGCATGGCTAAAGCTTGCTTTGACGAAAGTTGCAGATGGGTACAGGATGGCATTTTCGGAACCCAAACAAAGCGCGTGACCACAGATGATTTTGCCAAGATCCCCGAAGATCTTTTCAGTGGATTAATGAAAGAAGGAAAAAAATGCCTCGAAGGGCACTTTGACACCGTGGCAAAATCTGGAATGGCGTTCGCATCAACTATCAATTCTGATTTTATCAATCCCTTGTTTCGCAATACTCACTCAGAAAAATTTATTGAAGAAGCCGTTAAAAATCAAAATCCAGTGCTGCACAAAGGAAGTGAGGAATAAGATGAAACTCATTCAAGGGCGTGAATTGACAAAGATTTTAAAAATATTAACGACCATTACGGGGTTTCTAATATTGCATTCAGTTGTTAAAGCAGATACGACTTTAGCGACTCCTGCGACAACGGATCCTTCCGCACATACACAACAAATTGATTCCGCGATTTTCAACCAAGAAAATGAAGCCCTTGAGAAACCTAAAATTGAAAGCAATTGTCAGGAAAATTTAAAACATCAATTGCAACAGATCAGCCAGCAGTTCCCGCCGCAAAAACTGATTTCTTATGTTGAGACTGCAAAAGTGGTATTTTCTGTTGAAAATAGTGTTTCAGGACTTCCGCTTTATAGCGAAAAAAACACTCAGTACCCAAATTCAGATTTAAGCTGCCTTGAAGCACAAAAAGTCCAAAGTGAGAGAGTTCTTATCGCCGCCTACGTTTGCAGCAAAGGATATTCGCGCGACCTAAACAAAAAATTTTTACTCATTCCTTGCTTTAATCGCGCTTTGAAAAAAATGGCGAGCGCAGATTCCTTCCCAACTTTTTCGCAGTTTGCTATTTCACTCGCCGAGTCCTCAGCACCTCTTCTCAATAGTGACGGGTTGGCTGGTTACATCACCCATCGCTATGACGCTTACACCAAAATCTTGAAGTGGAGCAAAGTGCTAGAAGTTCAGTCTAAAACTCAAGGGGCGGATTCTGCTGTAGTCGGCACTCAGAACCCTGGAATAAAAGTGAAACGCGAATACAGAAACTATGCACCCCTCGAAAATGCGATCAAGGCCTCCGATCAACTAACACGAAGGCAAAGCTTTGCGGAAAAGGCTACATTTGTCACCAATTGGCTTCTGCCACATTAACTTAATAACGCGTCGATTTTTTCGAAAACTTTTTGACTGGAGTCTTCCGAAAGAATTTCGTTCATCCGTGCGCAACCCACATTAATTTTAGACCGTTCAACTTCGGAATATGTATCAACAAAAAAAATGCCTTTTTTAATCTCTTCAAGGGACTGTCCTCTTGTTTGTCCTGCAAGTCTTTGTAAAGCGGGTGCAAGCTGAGAAACAAAGTCAGGAAGAGTTGTGATTTTATCCATTTTCGTTAAAATTTCCTCCAGCTTTTTTTGATTTCGTTCTTCAAATTTCTTAACGATTTCCCCTGGAATATTTTGTTTATGCTTAAGAACCAGTATCCATTGACTGCAGCACAGCCGAAAACTGAATTGTTGGTGGACTATAGACTCTTCGACCCACGTCCCAATGTCAGCCGCGACATCACGGATGCAATTATTTTAGATTTAGAAAGAGAAACCAAAGAGCAAAAAGCAATTTTGAAACTTATAGAAGATGAAGAAACTCGAGGAAAAGAAAATTGTCCTCTTGCAAAAGCTCCACCTAAAAGTACTTTGGATACGGTTAAATCCTTCGTTAGCGGTCCTGTCATGAGGGATAAAGTCCTCGAAAAAATGAGCGAGCTCTATAAAGTCGGACTTAAGAATTGCGCTCTATGGAAAAGCCAAAATCCAGAACTAGCTGATGAGAATGCGGACGAAAGACCAGGCGAAAAATTAAATAGCAATTCAACAAACGGGGTTCACTCTACAAATTTTAGGCGATAGCCGACTCCCGGCTCGGTCACTATCAGCTTAGGCTCTGAGGGATCTTCTTCTATTTTTTTCCTAAGAGTCCCAATGTAGATTCTTAGGTAATGTGTGTCTGCTTCATGTTTTGGTCCCCAAATTTCTTTAAGAATCATTTTATGAGTGAGCACTTTGCCAGCATGTCTGACGAAAAGTTTTAATAAGCTAAACTCTGTGCTTGTAAGCCTAAGTTCTTTTCCTTGCTTCCAGACGAGGTGCGAGTCGAGGTTGATTTCCAATGTTCCAAAGCGATAGTTGATTTCTGGTTTTTCCATCGTTCGTTTATGTCTGAGTGAGACTTTTACCCTTGCTATCAATTCGTTCATGCCGAAGGGTTTAGTTACATAATCATCAGCCCCCCGATTCAAAGCTTCAACTTTTTCATTTTCATCATTCTCGACTGATAAAATTACCACTGGAACTTCACTCCATTCGCGAAGTTGCCTTAGGACCTCAATGCCACGACAATCAGGTAAACCTAAATCTAGAATGACAGCATCTGGAAGATAGGTAGAAGCATGCTTAAGACCCTCTGCTCCCGAAACAGCTTCGATAACAAAGAATCCTTGTGATTCAAGCCCCATTCTTAAAATGCGCCTAATTTGTGGTTCATCATCAATGATAAGAATTTTGTTTTTATGACTCATTGAGAACTTTCTCTAGGGACATGAGGCACTTCTTTTACTGGAAGCTTTACGGTAAAACACGCACCGGTTTGCGGTAAATTTTTGACTTCGATAAAACCGCCTTGTATCTCAACGAATCCTTTAGCTATAGCCAGGCCCAAACCTATTCCCCCCGAGGCGGCTTTGGGAGCGCGAACAAATTTTTCAAAGATATGGGGTAAAATATTTTGCTCAATTCCAGGTCCGTTGTCCGAGACGGATATTTGAATTGTCTTCTCGATCTTCTTGCAAGATATTCTAATTTGCGAACTTTCAGGAGAATGTGAAACAGCATTATGGAGGAGATTACTTAAAACTTGTTCCATCAACACAAAATCAATGTTGACGAGCGGAAGGTCGGCATCAATATTCACAGTAATCTTCGTCAAATGAGATTTATCTTTAAATTGTCTGATTGTCGTCGAAATCAGATCAGCAACATCACACCATTCAAGCCTTGGCTTTAAATAGCCCGATTCAAGTCTTGACATATCAAGAAGATTTTCGATCAATCTGTTAAGCCTCTCATTGGCGACTTGGATTTCGGAAATGACTTGTGTCCGAAGAGTTTGGTTTGCAATGAGGGATTCAACTTGTAAATTTGATACCGCTCCTTTGATAGCTGCTATCGGTGTTCTTAATTCATGCGATAGTGAACTTAACAAGAGCTTGTGAAGTCTTTCTGATTCCTCCAAAACCTTACTTTTGGAAATAGTAGCTGAAAGCGTCCCTGTAACCATCGCTACAACAAAATAGACAACAACAAGTAAAATATCGTCGGGGCTATGAATTCGGAAAGTGTACTTTGGTGGAATGAAAAGAAAATTCCAAAGACAAGTTCCTAGAATTGCTGAAAGAAAAATAGGTCCTCGACTTGTAAACAATGATTGGACCACAAGTGCCAAAAGATAAATAAGGCCAAGCCCCCAGTAGCCCATGAAGGGCTCTATCACGTAATTAATAAGAGTAGCTGCAATGACAAACAAATTTGCAAGCAGATACTGTTTTGCTACGAATAGTTTTGCCTTCGCGAAAAGTTCATTCTGAATAAACACAGAATCACCTCTTTACTCCTTCACCAGTGCTGATCAATGAATTCTTTTCAGTACAAATTTGGTAAGCAATGACAATCGTAATGAGGTCTTTATAGCGAGATAGGCAACGATTCATTATCACTTCAAGTGAAGCTCTATCCGTTTTATAAGCTGTTACAGCGCATTCTCTGATTCCCAATAAGCTTGAATTTTGTTGATCAATTTCAGACTGGCAGGGATTTCTGTAAAATCCTGCCGAAAATCCAGCCATTGTAAGCACCAAGGTTAAGAGAACTACCATCTGTCGCAAGATTTGAAGATCATATGCGCCTGCACGGCTCGTCGCACATAAAAAAAATATAAAAAACACAATTGCATTTTGATTTCACGTGAACGAATAAGCCGAATTCTATAGATTTTGATTCATTCGCCAGGCCCTTCCATCTTTCCTTAGGGGGAAAAAAATAATGGATCACCAAATCAAAAGGTTTGCCAGCCGTTTCCTTTTCGGAAAGCCCATAGCAACTCGAGACGCGCATCACCACACGATTGGTCCGGGTGTAGGATTGGCCGTACTTGCGTCAGACAACTTGTCTTCTGTTGCCTACGCCACCGAAGAAATCCTCATCGTTTTGGCAGCAGTAGGCGTGGGTAGTTTTAGTTTATCCATTCCGATTTCAATTGCGATAATTGTGCTGCTTTTACTTCTAGGAATTTCTTATCGGCAAACGATCTATGCATATCCTAGTGGCGGAGGGGCTTATATTGTCGCAAAAGACAACATTGGAGTTACCGCTGCACAAACCGCCGGTGCCGCTCTTCTTATGGACTATGTTTTAACCGTCGCAGTAAGTATTTCAAGCGGGGTCGACCAGATTGCGTCTGTTTTTCCAAGCCTTCATGGACATCAAGTAGCGGTGTGCATGGTACTCATTGCCTTCATTATGTTTATGAATCTTCGAGGCGTCAAAGAGTCTGGAAATATTTTCGCGTTTCCTACATACTTTTTTATTGTGGCTTGTTCGATGACAATTTTGATAGGACTTTTCCGATGGGCGACTGGATCCTTGGTACCATTGGAAGGCGTAGAAATGATCCAGCGACCTACTACTCCACTGACTTTATTTTTAATCCTAAAAGCTTTTAGTAGTGGATGCACGGCCGTGACTGGAGTTGAAGCTATATCAAACGGTATAACGATTTTTCGAGAACCGAGATCGAAGAACGCGGCAAAGACGCTGACAATGATGGCTTGCATACTAGGAGTATTTTTTCTGGGAATAACTTTTCTCGCGCAGCAAATTCAAGCTGTTCCTTCTGAAACTGAAACAGTGATCTCGCAGGTTGGCAGGGCAATTTATGGACAAGGAATTCCCTATCAATTGCTGATGGCGGGGACGACCATCATCCTTGTTATGGCCGCAAATACGAGTTATGCGGATTTCCCCAGGCTTTGCGCCCTTCATGCTGGCGATGGATTTTTACCACGCCAGTTGGCCTACAAAAGCTCTCGTTTAGTTTTTTCTTGGGGTATTGTGTTTTTAAGTTTTGCTTCGGCTCTTTTGATTTTTCTATTCAATGCTCACACTTCTTCACTCATTCCACTTTATTGCATTGGGGTCTTCATGAGCTTTACTCTTTCCCAGTTTGGAATGGTCCTACATTGGCAAAAAATCGGTAAGGGAATTATCAAGCCACTAAGTGAAGACGCAAATAGCCCCGACTCTTCCAAAAACTGGCGATTGAAACAGGCTATCAATGCAGTGGGCGCTTTAGTATCAGGAATAGTGACCATCATCTTTGCCACTACAAAATTTAGTTCCGGTGCTTGGGTAACTGTCATTCTCATACCAGGACTTGTGTATATTTTTTATAAAATTCACGATCATTACAGACGAGTTGAAAAGTTTCTCACTCTCCCTTGGAAAAAAGCAGAGGTCTTGGGCAATCCAAACATGAAAACTATCATTCTTATCGATGATGTGAATTATGGGACTCTTAGAATGGTTCAGTTTGCCAAATCTATTGGGCACCCTTGGATGGGTCTTCACGTCAACTTTGACAACGCCAGAGCCGCACAAGTTAAAAAAAAGTGGGATGATATGATAGGAGAAGGTGAGATTAAACTCATCAGTTCTCCGTTTCGTTTTTTACTCGAACCTGTCATTAAATTCATCACTCGGGAGCGCGACAAACTGCCAAACGGAATGATCCACGTGATTACCGGTCAACTTGTTGTAGATGGTGTGTTCCCACCTCTGTTACATTCAAAAAATGCACGTGGACTGCTCGAAGAACTGCAAAAGGTGGAACGAGTTATAGTGACTCCAGTTCCCTTTCATCTGGACCGTGGAAAAGACCTGAATCGTCTTCACTCCTAGGGCTCAGCAATTTCCTAGAAAGTTCAGAAGATTCTCCCTATTGCCGAGAAAGTTTGGAGAGTATTTCGATAACTTTTTCAGTCGTATAGGTACCAGAAGCGGATCTCCCTTGCGGTGATAACTCGTAGGTCACTGCGATTTTGGCAAGTTGCTCTTCTGCGGTTTTAAATTGTTCAGTGCTAATATTTTTATTGTCGAGTAATTCTTGCTGATAAGCGCGCGCTCTGTTCATTGCGTCTGAGACGGCTGCCTGATCGTTTTTGCGAGCTTGTGTAATGAAAGCATCTTGAGCGTCAGTCAGAGCAGTTTTTTGGTTTTGAATTTTAGTGACAGCTCGCTCATTTTCTTCGAGCGTCCGTTTGGTATTGGCAATAGCTTTCACATCTTCGTTTTTGCGTTTGGCCAGATCTTGTTGCAGAGCTAAACGTTTTGCTTCGCGAGCTTTTTCGGCTAGTTTTAGTTTCTCGGCAGCCTCTAGTTTTTGCGCGTTAGCAGCATTTTGTGCCCGTAGCGCAGGCAAACTTTGCTCTAATTTTACCGCGGCATCTTTGTTGTGTAGGAGGAGAAATTCTAACTCTTCGCGAGTGCTCTGCGCCAAACTGGGGGACTGGAGTTTGGCGCTAAAGGATTCTATATTTTTTGCAAGCTGCGCGGCTTCGGCTTCGGTTTTGGCTAACACATCTTGAATATTTTCTACCTGAGCTGCGTTTCCAGCCCAACCCCGATCCGTGAGTGCCCGTATTTCACTGGATGTTAAGAGTGGCTTTCCGTTGGAATCGACCGCCGACTTAAGAATTTTTAGTTTCTTAATTTTCTCGGTTTCGCTAAGCTGAGTAACGAGGTTGACAGTTCCATCTCCGTTAGCGATGGGAATAAACGCGCTCTTACCGTTGCCCACTTGGTGCGCTGCCTCAAGAGCGTTTTCAAAGGCGCGTTGATCGTTCGGATTTGCAAAAGTTTTCCCGATGTCTCTTGCGGCTTGTGATCCTCGGAGCTCTGCCGACGCATCGTTAAGATTTTGAAGCCGTTCCACATGTTCAACTTGCACTTTTGTTTGGTCAATTTTTTCGGCAATAGTTTCTATGGTTTTGCCTTTGGGCGCGGCGGCAGTTTCTACTGCTTCGCCAATAGCTTGTTCCGCTTTTAAAGCGGCGCCAGCCTCTTTTGCGAGAGCTTTGACACTTAACGATACCCCCGTGAGCGATCCGACTGCCATCGCCATTTTTAACACGCAACTGCGAGTGACCTTTTCTGCATCCATGCGGAGTCCGGCATCCCCACAGCGCTGTGAGCTACCCCCACCGCCTTCGTTTAATTTATACATTTCTTCACGAGTACATTCGTCAAACGCGCCCGCGAAGCTACTGCCGGCTCCGACGACGTCGGCACCAACGACAACAACTCGCGCGGCTTGCAAAAAGCGAGCGCCTACCATAGCGATGCGACTAGCAGCAGCGGTCCCTGTTGGCACGGTAGCAGCAGAGCTGCCTCCTGCAGTAAAATAAGTCACTGCTACTGTGCCTGCTAAAATTCCTACGTCTTTTGCGATTCCCATGTTGTCTTTTAAAGTTTTTTGGCCACGATGCTGCCCCTCGTAACACTCTCCTATATATTTTAGCTCCAACATCGCTTGTAGCGAGTTGTTCAGGGACTCATTGTTTGGGTCCCCTGTTTTGGCGTTTGTCGCTTGTATCAGTGTGTCGATTTGGTCCTTGTAATTTCTTTTGGGAATAGCAGTCAGAAGTTCCATGTTTGAAATGAGACATCCATTGTTTTGAGTTCCATGCAAACACTGCGCGGCTTCTGTTATTTTTGAAGTTTGTTGAACGAGGCCTTGGCGTACACCCTGAAAATGTTTCGTCAGCGCACCACGCAATTTATTGTCATCCATGACTGCTTCAATAGACGGAGGGGTAAAGTCTCGGGGGGCACCTCGTCCCGACATGCGTATTTGAGATCTTTCATACTCACCGTATAAATTCTTGAATTCCACTTTTCCGATCCAGGGATAGGTAGCATGAAGTGCGTGAAGTCTTGTTCGAGCTTGGTCTTGCAACTCTTTTGAAGGAGGACTGTTTGTTCTTCTGCCGGGATTAATAATTTTGCTTAATCGGCTGGCTTCTTTGAGCGCGCTTCGTGTTTCACTCGTGAGGCTTTTGATTTGATCAAAATTCGCGGGACAAGTGGCGTCATTCTTTTTTGCATTTTTTACGATGGAGTTTATTCCAGGGATCGTTTTTTCGCTGGGAAACTTCATATCATGTAGGGCAGGAGCGCCTAAGATGCGATCTAGTCCGGCAATGGCTTCTAGGTTTAGGTTGGCGCCATGCGAGAGGCGATCTTTGAGATAATAAAAATTTCCCACCACTGCTTTTTTACTTCGCTCAGGCAAATTGCCTTTACGCTTTTCGACACATTCATTAATAAAACCGGCTTGCTGTTGGGCAGGAGAAAGCGGACCTTCAAAGGATCGATCCATTCCCACGCCAGAGGCGCGGAGTTTGGATTCCATCTCATCGCTTGAAATGGGGCTCGAAATACTGCAATTGCGAAGCGCGGCAAGGCCGTCATCTAAAAATCCTGTTTGATTGTCGCCTTCTAAAATTTGGTCGATCAAAGCATTGGGGCACGGAGTGGCGGAGCTATTGTCGTCGGCCAAAGCCTCGTTGGCTTTGTCGACATCGGTTTTGTAATTACGGTTTTCATTGGGATTGTAGTGTGAACCATAGCCACCAACCGCAAGTGCGCTGAGGTGAAAAAGCATGAGAAGAATGAATCCGCTCAATCGCATAGCAAAACCTAATGAGCTAGAAACAGATTTCACCCACGTACCTCTAAGTTCATTCTAGAGAAGTGTTTTCTTGATGAGGAAGATATTTTGCAAATGATTGAAATAACTGCGTGGGATCTTTGATTCGGCTTCAGCTTCCAATATTGCGAGGCTAAAGTGGCGGAGAGGGTAGTCCTTTACAGGACTTTTTTAGTCCACCCAAAATCGCCACCACATTTCAAATGTTTAGCTAGTGCTTGAAAATCTAATATTTATCAAGTAGTTATATAGCCTCGACATTTGATTAAGCCAAGGTAGCACAGTGGTAGTGCACCGCTTTCGTAATCGAATTTTGCCCTTTTTATAAGTTCTCAAATTTCAATAAAATTCCCAATAACAACGAGAACCTATCGCTGATTTTTTGTACGCCTCTTTTCGTAAAAATACGGTCCTTTTCGGGCCTCCGTGTGCTCACGGTGTGCTCAGTTTTGCGTAAAATTTTGCGTTCAGTTTCCACTGGCATTCCCATTGTAACTGAGTTACAATGGGGTTCGTGGGGAAGAATCCGCAAAAAGTAGAAGATCTGTTGAACGTAATTGCGAGGCATCTTGAAGCAGGGCGCTTCTTGGACACAAGACACGCAACAGACAGGCAGTCTGAGCGAAAAATTACTCGCTCCGAAGTTCTTTTTGTTCTTCGACACGGCTTTCATGAAAAGCGAAAAGATCGCTTTGATGAGCAGTTCCACGCTTGGAACTATGCGGTTCGGGGTAAAACGATGGATCGAAAGGACTTGCGAATTATTGTGAGTTTTGACGAGGCAGGAATGCTTATCATTACCGCAATTGAAATGGAGACTTAAGAATATGGAAACAAAAACTCAAAAGTCCTTCGTAGATACTGGCTTTGGTTTTCCAGTACATCTTGTGAACGTTCCCATGGTTAAAGTGCGTGGAATCTGGACACCTTCTATTGACTATAACAAACTCACAAGGGCTGTCCTTAGGGTGATTGCCTACAAGGCAGGCCGCCTGACGGGCGCCGAAGTGCGCTTTGCGCGCCAACACTTTGGATTGACGTTGCAGCAATTTGGCAAGCGGCTTGGCGTCAGTCACGTAGCGGTTATGAAGTGGGAAAAATCTTCTCGCCAAGTCACTGCCATGAATTGGGCGACAGAAAAGGACATTCGATTATTTATTTTGCTGAAGTTAACTCCCTCATCGTCGCAGATGCTTAGTCTTTACAGTGCTCTTGAAGAAGTGCCTTCTCAAAAAGCCGGCAAAATCGAAGTCACAGGCGAGGGCCTTGCGGCCTAATCTAGAAAATTCGACCGACTCCCACGGGTCGGGTCTTCGCCCCTAGACCCTTGGGCCAAGTTTTTAAGAGTGCCCTGAAAGGCGGGAATTTTTAGCTTTGCATCGTTAAAGCACGGACTTGGGATCTCATCGGTCAAATTTCTATGATTAGTTTGTTGAGCGTAGTTTCAGGTATCTCGCGATAGGTGACACCATTTTTGTAGCGTGTTCTGATGAGTTCTGAGTCGTGTGTTTTTGCACGCCCAAACTTCACACCCTTGGCTTTTGCATTCGCAAGACCGTTCTTCACGCGCTCAATCAGGATGTCTCGTTCTAGTTGCGCAACCGTGCCTAAGATTGCAAAAATGGCAACACCAAGTGGTGAATTGGTTTCGATGTTCTCGCTGATCGACACAAACTCAACGCCAAGGTTTTTGAATTCCTCAACTGCGGCGAGCAGGTGTGAGGTGCTTCTTGCAGCGGTGGCGCGAAAGAAGGATTGGTTAAGAAATCGCCCAAATTAGGTTAAGGTTGTGTGAAACGACAATTGACGTTTGCGCGCGGAATGAAAAACATCTAAACTTTAAACTATGAATTTAATCAGAATCGACGACGCGGGCGAAATGATGCGGGCTGCACGACTCTTACTCAAACTCTTGATTGCCTCGGGTGCCCCCGCATTCGCGGCGGGGCCGGTCCCTTCGACGCACGCCTTGCAAGCCGTGGTCTCGGGCGACGAAGCGGCCGCGGAGTTCGCGCAGATTTTCTACAAAGGAAAAAAATGCGAGATCGAGCTCAAACGGGGTGAGAATCCAAACTACGCCGCCGCCCATCCTTTGGTGATCGTCGGCTGCGAAGGCGGCGGCCCTCGCGGGGATGAAAAATGCGAATTCAAATGGCTCAACGCTCTCGGAGTCGATTCCGGCCCGATCAGCCAAACCTTTTATGGCAAGAGCGTGAAGACGAAATCGGGCGAGTGGGACGTCGTCGAGACGAAGAGCTTTTCGCCTCCAGCTCCCCGCGATCCAAAGGACCACGTCAGCATCATGGACCTTCCCAAACGCCTGCAGCAAGTGGTCGATACGGAGTGCCCCAAGGACCATTCGTCCAGCTTCGAGACTTCGAGGCACGAAATCAAATTCGTCATTCCCTCCCCGCTCGCGGGCGCCCACTGCATGAGGACGAATTCGGCGGGCTTCGGAGTGAAAGAGCTGGAGCTCCGCTGCGTCGACATCTCCAAGAAGATTGACTGCAAAATCGAGCTGGAGGAGCAATCCAATTTCATGGCGATCAGCACCTTTCGCGAACGCTCCTTGGTCGGCAAGACTCCACCCGCGGGCTTCAACTGCATCGGCCCCCGTTGCTTCGAGCACAGAGAGCGCAGGGTTGAAGGGACCCGCGACCGCGCGCAGGAATTCGCTCAGTTCGAATTCACGGCCATCAATTGGATGCGCCAGAATTGCAACTGATATGAAACTCCTCTTCCTGGGCGACATCGTTGGCGAACCCGGTCGCAGCGTCCTCAAGCGCTTCCTGCCCCGCATGCGCGAAAAGCATGCGCTCGACTGTGCTGAGAAGAGCCATGCAAGCTTTAATGGGTTTTATTTATCACGGAGTCCCTAATGGAATGCAGGGCGATATGCTCTATCCGTTATTCACATTGAAAGTAAAATTTCCTACTCTGTTTGAATCTGAGATCAAAAAATATGACGACCATCCCAAAAGAAAAGAACTCCCGTTCAAAAGCATCGGAAAGTTAAATTGCCAACGTGGCGAAGTTTGCACTTTTCGCCTATTCATCCGTCACTCATATTCCAAGCATTGAAATCTGTATTTCCTGAAGGAAATCGGTCTGTTGAGTTTTATAAGATTCCGATCATGAAAGCGAAAGGACTTCCTGTCGCTTATTTTGATATGAATCGAGAGGGATATGAATTTGGAAAAGAAGACCCAGATCACGTGTTTGATTTAATAGAGCCTGAAAAATATAATGAATTGATAACTGTTCCGGCTCAAGCCTATGAGTTTTTTAATGAATGGAAACAACGTGGCGAGCGAGGGGCTCCTGCATGGGGGAAAATTCCACACATCTTCGTCAAGGGAGAAATTGATATTAGTGGCTGTGCGATTATCGACTGGCGTAATCCAGTAATATAGTCCCTAATCTTTGAGGCCATCGACACCTTTTAGACTTGGGAAAAAATGAGCGTTGGCAGTCAAAACGGTGACGGTCAACGCTCTTTAATTTAATCCTCAGCTATTACGCGTGAGAAGAAGGTCCAAAACTAGGGTTAAGTGGCCTACTTTAGATTTACGCCAAACTGAATGCTAAATCTAAAAACCATTTTTTATTGCTTCAATACCGTATATCTTCGTTTTTTCAATTTTAATATCATTTTCTTGAGGAACGAGAATGTAGTCACTATCGCCTTCGTACAGAATTTTAATAGGCAATGTATGTTTCTTTTCGTGCAATCCCCACAGAATGCTTGCTTGTATAGAATCCATTTTAAATTTTACGCTGTTGGCTAGATTTGGATTTTCTACGACAATTTCTTTAGATTTCCCAAACAGTCCGGAGCTTTTTTCTCCGGAAGGAACTTCAATTTTTATGGATTTTATACGCTTCCCTTTTGGAATAGATGATTTGAAATTTACCTCAAGAACTCCATACTCTACAAGCTTCTCGGGGTTCTCAGGATTGTTGTATTGAACTAAGTGCAACTGGGCGGCAGATTCTGAGACCTTCGGCTCGGGAGTTCTAGGTTCGATAGCTTCAACAGATTCGTCTTTTTTGTTTTGGTGTACCTGGGCAACAGCCTTGGAAATGAACGACGCGGTATAAAACAATATACAGAACAGCGTGATTTTATATTTTGCCATTGCGTTAGTATACGACTGGAAAATCTAATTAAGGAGATCAAATGTTTGACGAGATAATCTAATCATTTCATCGGGCTGGCTGAAGCCGGAATTCCCAGCTTTAGCGACGCAGCGCCATAAAAGTGAGCTATTTAGGGCGAAGCGACCGGAGCTTCTTAAATGCGCCTTGAATGCGTTCCTTAAGTGAATCCTCTCTGATGCCCATGCGCCCTGCAATTTGGGCCTGTGAGAGCCCCTCGTAGTTATCAAGGTAAACGGCCCGAATGGCGTTGCGCTGCTTTGTTGTTAGAAACCCTAGGAGTTGCTCAATCGTCTCTTCGATTTCTTCCTGCTCAAAAACAAGCTCGTTGGGGTCAGTAGCCTCAGGTATCTGCGTGGAAACATGTTTAAGCTTCTCTTGCCAGTCATAAACGCTCACACTCATTCTATGAAAATCTTGAGCGCCGAGCTCTCGCCTTGAACCATCTAGTAAAAATGCAAAAAGATCCTCGCCCGAAATATCATCAAAATCTGAGAGCGATGCAAAAAGTTCGGCACTCTCAGTTGAATCAAGACTTCGGCCAAGTTTTTCACGCGGCTCATAGCGAACAAGATTATGGTCAAGCAGGAATTTCTCAATATCATGGCAACCTTTGAATTTTGATTTGTCGCCGGTAACTTTATTGTGAAAAACGGTGCCTGAAGATTTTCGCTTTAGAAAAGTTTCAGCACAAGGGATAACAAGAAGCGCGCCTTGAGGTGGTTTTGATTCAAGCGGGAGCTGCATTGTCCGCCCCTCAGAACTTAGAGCGTAGTAAACCCATTCTGTTTGGCCCGGGTTTGATCCGGCACAGCTGAATGCAGTGGCGCATTCACACCCTTTAAAATTCTGATCGCGAACAGAACTGCGACCTTTCATTTTACAAGGTGCAATTTCGTTTGGTCTTGCCACCAAGATCTTATCGGCTGGATGCAAGAAAAGTTAAGAACTCACTTCGGATAAAAGTCCGAAGTGAGCCATGAAATTTCTTAGATTTTCCAAGAGTATACGGGGATCTAAAACTCAGGATACCCCCTGAAATTTCCCTATGATGCTAGGACAAGTTTTGTTTTAGTAGACAGGAGTTTTTTATTGGAGTGATTTAATTGACCGCGACTTAGAAAGTTCTGCGGTGAAGAGGTCTCGACAATCTCTTTATCGCAAATTGCGCATTAAAAAGCAAGGAAAAAAACACGTGAGACGAAAACGTCTCATCAAAATTCTGAAAACAAATTTCAGACATCAATAAAAAGTCAGGGGACATTTGTGTGACCTTAGCAAGGCCTATGCCTAAGGCTCGGCCTTGTCTTGCGCTCACATTATCCTTTGGCAAACAGATAAGGAGATCTATGTTTTACGATAATTCAAAAAGTGGTGGCGGAAAAAATTCCGGCCCCAAAGAAGAAATTACAGCCCAGCAAGCGGCAATGACAATTTTGCTAGTAGCTGGCGCTGCTGCTGCAAACCATGCCGCTCAAATTGAAAATTTTTACATCAGAAATTTTCAAATGATTTGGATGGGCGCATGGGTAATTGTTTTAGGATTCATCTTTTTGGCGCTTAGATGGTTTGTAAATAAAAACCGCGACGCTGAAAAATACGGAATCACCTTTGAACATCTTGTACCCAAAGGACAGACTGGCCGTATTTACGTTGGTCATACTGAGGGCACAGGGCTTTCACTCTCAAGAAAGCAAAGGCTTGGACATGTGCAAATTCTTGGTACAACAGGACGAGGCAAAACTGAAAGCCTAATCCTGCCTTGGATTGTGCGCGATGCAAATACAGGGAGCTCGTCGCTACTTATTGATGGCAAAGGCGATCCCGAGCTTGCCTACAGAGTACAAGATGCACTTAACGGCAAAGCCAAAGTCCAAGTCTTTGATCTTGGAAATCCAGAAAAATCATTTGTCATGAACCCACTTAAATTTGGATCAGCTCAGGCAATTACTGATCGCATTTTTGCAAGCTTTGATTTTCCTGATCCCTTCTATAAAGGGGTTCAATATGATCTGGCGCTTGCGATTGTTTCGGCGATAAAGAGCACAGGTGAAGTTGTTTGTTTTCAAAAACTCCATTCCTGTCTTGTAAACGACGCGGAGCTTGCAAAACTTGGCAAAGATTGCAGTGATGTGAAATTAAAAACGCGGATTCAAAAAATGCTGGCTTCGCCAAGAGCCACTCGTGAACAAAACCAAATGGGGCTTGTGTCGCAGCTTGCACCATTTGCCGAAGGGGAAGTTGCGCATCTGGTAAATGGAATTGCAAAAGGCGACAAAACCGAAAAACTCATTGAGTTTGAGAATCTGCTCCTTCAAAAAAGCGGCGAGCAAAGGCTTCCCATGGTGTGCATTGTGCTACTTCCAACTCTCAAATTTCAGATTGCAGCCAAACAACTAGGAAGGATGCTACTTCAAGAACTTGCAGGGCTTATTGGTGAAAGAGCCAGTCGTGAGGGAAAACGTGCTGAATTTTTCTCAGTCTACCTTGATGAATTTTCTGCCTTTGCCTACCAAGGCTTTGAGCAGATTCTAAACAAGGCAAGATCAAGCCGTGTGGCCCTTCACCTATCGCACCAAAGCATGGCCGATCTGTCGATGGTGTCACCTGATTTTGCACGAGTTGTAAACACAAACACCAATGTGAAATGTCTTCTGGGACTTAACGATCCCGATACTGCTGACTTTTATGCAAGGCACATTGGCACAAGGGGGAGCGAGCGGCGCACTGAGCGCATTGAAGATCGCGGCTGGATGGCAGGGAGTTCCCGTACAGGACAGGCTTCAGTTCGTGAGGTCGAAGAATATAAGATTCACCCAAATGAGCTTAAAAATTTCACAAATGGTGTAGGAGTTTTACATCTTCCAACGCCTGATGGGAATTTCACAGCGCGCGTTCAGTTTGCACGGCTTTACCCCAAGGAGTGTGTAAGTGAGTAGCCAGCGTGTGATGCTAACAGCTCGCGATGGTGCAATTTTAAAAGATCTTTCAGTATGGGGAGTCCTCTCACTTGCGCAAATCAGGCGGCGTCACTTTGTAAATCTTGCAGAATCAGTGAGTTCCGAGCGCATCACGAAACTTCACAATGCAGGGCTTGTTTGTAAACAACGCGTTGGGATTTTGATACATCACGGACGCCCGAAAGAGATTGGCACAGTTGTAACTTTAACAGTGGCAGGACTTCGAATTGTGCATGGAAGTAAAACGGATTGCCACAAAAGCCTCAGACCAAAGCCACTGAATACTTCAGAACTTCACCACGACTTACTTCTTGTAGAACTTGCTGACGCGCTCAGAAAGAAGCATCCCAATTGTCATATGGTGCTAGGTGAGAGCAGCGGAGGGCATGCGGACTTGCTCCGGCGAGTGCCTGATCTTGTGATGAGTTTAGCCAGCGAGCACTACGCCGTTGAACTTGAGCTCACAGCAAAATCAAGTACGCGCTACCGGCAAATACTAGCAAGCTACCAAGTAAGTTCCAACTTTGACCGCGTTCTTTATGTGGTAGGAAACACCCATATAGCAGTCAAAATTGCTCGGATTCTTAGAGATCACATAACAGCCACATCACCATTTGGAAACTTTGGTCGCATCAGTCTTGAGCCACTTAAAGAATACTTTAGCGAGCCAAATTATACAGGAACGTTGGAAAAAATTACCAATAACAAAAAATTCGGGGAGAAATTAAATGAAAAACAATGTCTATAAAAAATATCAAAACCTTAAACTCGTGCACGCAATAATGTCTGTGCCGCTAAGTTTCAGCTTCATGTTCGCCATTTATCTGCTCATTACTATATTTGGATATAGTGAGTACGGTATTGGCATCTTTGGAAGGCGTTGGCATGAGGAGCCGACGTTTTGGGAAGAGCTTGGAGCCTTTTTAGCGTATGGAATTGGCGTAGAAGGGATTTTGTTTTTAGGACTCGGTCTTTTTTCTGACCTTCTCTTTTGGCCGTACTTCTACAAACTTAAAACTGCGAACTTAGAAAATGATATTGAGCCTGAAGCAAATTTTCAGGCTCGCACAGAGCTGCGTGCATCCGAAGTTGGCTCCGATCGGACTTCGGAGGTATAGATGACAGAAATATTTTCAGAAAATGCATTTAAGAATTCGAAATCAGTGGAGAACCCCACGGCACCTCCTCCTCCGGTTTCTGGCGTTGCCTTTGCTGACCACCCTCCCCCTACGAGAAAGGGTGGTCAGCAAAACGAAACCTACGGAGAAGATACCGTGGGGTTGGGAGGAGATGAGGACTGGAGAGATAAACAGGGGAATATAAATATCAATGAATATAAAAACGGGGAGGGAACTATCCAAAAACAAAATAGGACAAGAGAAAAAACAGCAGACAAATCAGGACTTAGACTTATTGATGGAAATAGTGCGCGAAACTATGAAAATGTCGCTCGAAACTTGATAGCTAAAGCGCTAGAAGAAAAGTCGTCCAAGCGCGATCAAAAGCTCAAGCCGCTAAGGCCTCAGCCAATATCGCCTGTGTTCTTTGAAAATCTACCCCCGTTAATTACGATTAAAGAGGCTGCGCTCTTTTTAAGAATGTCGCCAAGGACTTTAGAAGACTTACTTTACAAAAAGCAGTTTCCAGAAAAACTTTTTGTGAAACCCTTTGGCAAAGTTCTTATCAAGATGGAGGAATTGAAGCGATGGGTTCTCCAATCGGACGATGAGTCGTCCAGATCGGAGCTTTAGACTATGCCCATTCAAATCATAAATTCAAAGGAAGGAGCCAAGCGGTACAAGGTGCGGGAACGCACCGCCGGCCGCGGCTCTCCATTTTTTCCGCAGCTTTCTTTCGATCGAAAAATCGATGCGCAACACTATCTGCAAACTCTTCTTGAACAGAAAAGAAAAGCTGCGCTTGAAGGTGTTGGCATCGTTTCGTTTGAAAAAACCACGGTACTTAGTGAGGCCCAACATTGGCTCTCAAATCGGCGGCGAACAATGAGTCATGAACTTCGATGCAAGTCGATTTTGACTAAACATATATTGCCGCGCTTTGCCTGCAGAGATCCAATGACTTTAAGGATCGACGAGATCACAAAGTATAGGACTCAGTTGTCTGACCAGAGTACGCCATCAACGGCCAATAAAATTGTTGGACAACTTAAAGCCATTCTGAATTTTTCAGTGGTACAAATGAGAATTCCACGTAATCCACTCTTCGCTCTAAAACCCATCAAAGTTGATGAGGTCGAAACAAGAATTTGGACGCTCGATGAGATTGTGGCTTTCCTTAGCTTTGCAGATCACAAATATCCGCATGGAAGCCCTAACCGTTGGGTCTATATCGCCTACTTGTTGACTTTGTTTTCGGGTTTAAGATCGGGCGAGGTTTGGGGAATGAAGCCGCGTGACCTACTTAGCTCCAAAAGCGTTTCGGGTATCACCGTCGCAAGGCAGCTAGATCGCTACACGCGAACCGAACAGCCCACCAAAGGAAAACGGCAGCGCTCAGTACCCTGCCCAGAGCAGCTTAAGGAGGAGCTTGAATTTTGGATCAAGCAAAATCAAATTGCTTGGGATGATCTGATTTTTAGAGGGGATCGAGGCAGCCCAGTTAGCTACCACTCTTTCAAGAGACATCGTTTTGAAAAAGATGTGGCACAATCTGAGTTACCCAAGATTCGATTTCATGATTTTCGGCACTCGGCCTGCTCAATCCTTCACGAGATTGGGGTGCCAATTGTTGAGATTCAGGCCATCATGGGGCACAAGGATATAAAGACCACTCTCCGATACATTCACTTAAACCCCGATGCAACAAGGCGCACGAGCCAAAAGCTGACTGACGCATTTAGGCAAGCAAAGGCACTGAGCATTTCGCAAAGCGAAACTTCGAACTTTAAAAAAGCCCAAAGCTACGGTAACTTCCGTGATGTTTCGGAAAACGGTGTGCTCAGGGTGTGCTCAAACGCCTCTGAAGCGTCATACGAATCGGAATCACAAGTACTAGAGACTAATAAAATTAGTTACTTGTAGTATTTATCGCCAAGGTAGCACAGTGGTAGTGCACCGCTTTCGTAAGCCGACGGCATCAAACCGAGCCAATCAAAGATATATCCATGACAGTATTATCTTTTCAAATGTAACTAGGATTGTAACGACAACTCACTAGAGTCCCCCCAAGGCTGCAATTGCCTGCACCTAGTAGCAATGCCTGCCTCCCACTCCCATCCCAAATACAAAGTTTCGGACTAATATGACCAGATGAATTCTCCGTTTCAAACTAATGCAGCTCCAACTCACAATCCCTTCAAGTCTTTAATTGAGCTAGAAAGCGAACTGCCGAAAAATCCAGAATATGAAAAAAGTTTTGTAGCCTTCTTGGATATCCTTGGTTTCAAGGAATTTTTGATTCGGTCAGGGGTTCATGCTCCACAATTAATGACTGAAGTATACAAGGCGTTTCGTTTCGCAAGAAACGCAAGTTATCAATTCAATCTCATCGAACATCGAATGTTCAGTGACAGCGTCATGATATGGTGTGCACACCGGAACCCACACAGCTTTTGGAATTTTCTAAATCAGGTCGAGCTTGTACGCGAAACCTTTTTTCGCCATGGTTTACTTGTTCGAGGCGGAATTACCTATGGGGACCACTTCAGCGCTTCTGAAGTAGTTGTAAGTAATGCATTGGTTCAGGCGTATAAACTTGAACAGGCAGCAGTGTTCCCAAGAATTCGGGTCGACGAAACAGTTTTGGATTTGCCGGATATGCGCGTTCAGCCAAAAAGCAGTGGAGCCTTTATCGTACCTCACAACGGAACAGCCTTGATGGTATCACCTGGAAAGATTCGGGCTGATTGCGAGCGAGAAACTTGTCTATGCCCATTTCGTCACCAGCCGAATATTCGCTTTCTCCTGACTGGCAACACGGAAATAAGGGTTCCTGAAGACGCTGAGTATACCCCGGAACAGCTTGATAGTTTTCATAATGATGGTTTACGACAGTTGCAAACATACCGAGAATCTTTGCTTGAACATCGTAGGAAGTTGCCTCAACCATTTGACACCGCTGTTCAAATAAAAATAAATTATTTAGAACGAGAATTCAATCTTACCGTTTTACAATGCAATCTTAGTCAGGCAGAAAAAGCGGCACTTAAGATTTAGTTTTAGCGAATTCCAATTGCCGATACGAGCCATTTTGAACTCTAAGGGTCATTTCTTCTTTGCTTGGTCTACTAACCTAAACAGAGCTGAAGCAAACCCTAACCACTCCAAAGTTGCTTCTTTTGATTGAGGATTAACTAGACTATGCGCGTATTGATTTCGGATGGCCTTAATCGCTCCTGCAAATAACATCATGAACCCCATTTGCTCTTCCTTGTCGGCAGAAAGAATCAGAACGGGGTCGTTTGCTGAAAAGGCTTTTTGCATGAGCGGGGTTCCATTTTCAGACAAGCCACAGGCTTGCTTTACATAATCATCGAGTGCGATAAACGTATCAGTGATTGCTTGGCGATAGTGCCCATCTAATACTAAAGACTCGGAGACTTCTCTAACTCGAGAATGCAAACTAACAATGTCGAGTGGAGCGGATTTCGCTTGCCTAACCACAGAAGCGGCACCGTTCAAAAAGTCTCGACCAGCCTGCGTTGTTTTGACCACCTTGCCTGATTCTTCAACGGATTCTATCAAACTTGCGGCTCGCAAAGCTTCGGCAAGTTTCAATATTGGTGGCCACCCATTTGTGCCCATGCTTTTCACAATATTCCCATGACAGATGTTAACCCCTGTGTCTCTCCACCCATCACCCCTGGCATGCGTAGACTCACCAGTTGCGACTATAGCTAGAAGCTTTTTATGAATCGGAAGAATCAGAGTATTATTCATAATATTAAGCTTTTATCATTTCTCAGAAACCATGCAAACAGTGCACCGCTCTTCAAGAGCCGTGGCCTCACCCCTCTCCGGCTTCTTTTTCATGGGGAAGCTCCTGATGATGAATCTTGATTGCATCCACCTGGGATGGCGCTGGGACGAACCTCGTTTTAAGAAACGTTTCGAGGTGTCGGTCCAAAATTTGGAGCTGCCTGTCAGAGCGGGCATGAAAATACACCGACTGAAACGTCTTAGGGTCAGAATGTCGCGAGATACTTATGGCCTCCGCCTGACTTGCTCCAACTGTGGGCAGAGAACTACATGAAAAATGGCGCAGTTCGTGGATTTTGATGTCGTGCCCAAGTCGAATGAACATTTTTCGCAATGCCTTTGCCGCTGTCGTCTTTTCCATTGGTAGGCCTCTTTTCGCCACATCTCTATTCGGAAATAAAAATACCGATTGTTCTTCGAGACCTGCCACATATTCCTTCAAGATTGCGCTTAAGAGCGGTGGTATTGGGAGGACGTCGCAACGTCCCGTTTTTGTGGAACGAACCTGCTTCGTAAGACAAAGAGATTTATTGATCTGAATTGTTTGGGATTTGAAATCCACATCTTCGACATAAAGAGCGAAGAGCTCAGAACGCCTTAAGCCATAGGTGCTCGCGAGCAAGCTATAAGGATACATCCATCTATTAACTGAGTCCTTCGTAACTGAATCAAGTTTCAGCAACAAATCGCTCATCTCGTTTGGATGCGGAGCCCGTCGCAACTCTACCTTACCTGCTTTTCTTTTAAGTCGATTCACCAGATGGTCAGACTGGATAAGTTCTTCCTCGTAACCCGCCCTCCAAACAGATTGAAAAGAGGTCAATAACTTATTATAACTTCCATCCGACCAGGAATGTTCGTTCTGAATACCGGTCAGGAATCTAGTGAGTTTCGTTGCAGTGATATCTTGAACAAGAACATTCTTCAGCTTGGGCAGCAGAAATTCACGAATTAGTGGCAGATATCGAGCTCTGGTCGAAGGAGCTAACTTTGACGAATAGTGTTCGAGCCAGAGGTCATAAAAAGTCCCAAACGTGACGACAGCCGGTCGAGCTTGAAAGCGCCCAGCCTGAACTCGGCTAATTAGCTCTGATTCGGCTCGCAAAGCATCTGCCTTCTTGTGATAGGTTCCGTCTCGGTATACCACTTTCTTGTATTCGTACTTAACCCGGTATCTGATTTCTCCGGTTGTCTTAGATTTTCGTCGTTCAATAGTCATACATTTTTCTCATTCATGAATTTCTAAAAAATCATGTGAGGCGATTTGCCATCAAGTAATTTCGTATTTGACAAACGCCATCAGTCTTCTGGAAATTTGTTTTTCATTTCATGCCGCAACATTCTCTGAAGGTCATCTTCAGCGATGCGCAAACATTTCTTGCCAATCCGATGAGCTTTTAAAATGCCCAAGCCAATCCAACGGTCGACCGTAGATAAATGAACTTGCAGACGGGTGGCGACTTGCGCCCTTGTTAAAAGGGCCTGCGTTTTTACTTCTTCAATATCCTGGTTAGGCTTCATTTTCGGCCTCACTATCTATTTCATTTTTAATCCGATAGGCACCGGTCTTTTCATCTCGTTCGAGGAAATTTTCTAAAATCCATTTGCCATCATCAGACTTTAAAAAATCGGAAACCTTAAATCTGTCTGGGCGGAGGTACGCTCCGGGAAACCTGCGCATATTCGAATTCGAGGAGTCCATAATTTCACCGAGTCTTTTTGCAATTTCACGAGGTATTAAAAAAGATGTAGGGAACTTTTCGGGGTCTCGTTTAAAATCATCGTCCGCCTGAGCAAGTATTTTGATAAATTCGAACGGTGCCTCTAGAAGCCAATTTCTGCTCAAAAGCCCTACCCTTACGGAGCGGGTTGCGGGGACAATTGAAATGCGATTGAATTTCACGCTGCACCCTCTCCACCCGTAGGTTTCTTCTTTTTGCCATACTTCCGCCAAGCGATTGCAAGAGGACATTTCTTCCACTCTCCCTCAAAATGCTCAAAATGGGGTCGTGGTGAAGCATCGTTTTGCTGAGTATGAGCGCGAACTTTTTGAAGGCAATGTGGACAAATGGCAAGGCTATTTTTTGCCCGTAAGTCATCCGCTCCTCGCAACTCCCATTTAAAACTACGATTGTCGCTGGTCCCGTAGGCCACTTTCACCAAGGCCTCAGTTAACATCATAGAACCGGTATCGATATTGTTTTTGGTTTTCTTTTTCGCTTTCATATTTTCTCCTTATCTTTTTTTGGATTACGTGAGTTCATTGTTGCATAGCGTCATGATTGAGTCAAGGGGGTGTGCAGTACCACTAGTACTGCTGGGGTAATATCAGTGGTTTTTTGACTACTTGCCTATGAAATTAATTATGTTAAATTTGTGTTATGACAAAAAAACTGAAAAATATAGACGCTTCCGATGGGTTTAAGTTCATTGGGCTAGACGACCTCGTCACGCCCGGTACGGCTGCAAAGCTATTGAAATGCCCGCAGCCCAAAGTTCAGGTGTACTTACAAAAAAACGACCTTGAATACGTGTTCATCGATGGCGTGAGATTTCTCTCTAAGACAAATATAAAAAAGTTTCTCCCAAAATTAGAGCTCCGAAGAAAACTCGATGCCGCTTTGAAAAAGTAGACTCTCCGAATTTCCTCCAATCCTCTGCTCTACAAATCGAAAACGTTTCCATAGACCCGTTTTCCGAGACCAGATCTGGTCTCCTTGGGAAAATTTATTCCCAAGATTAGGAAAGGAAATCTATGTTGAACTATTGGCAGTGGATTAAGAGCGTCGTGCCCAAGGACCATCCAATTGAAAGTCTGGAGTTAGATGAGCTCGAACGAGCGGCAATCAGGCAGAGCTTAAGTGAAGGATTCCAGTTGTTGGTCAATTCTTACCTTAGCCGACATGGTGATTTACGCGGCTTCGAGCTAAGCAATACCGAATCGCTGGGTTTATCTACCCAAGCAAAGCAGCTCATCCGCTCAGAACCCAGTACAGCGACTTATCGAGAAAAACTCGCGAAGCAATTTATCAGTTCGGAAGTTTCAGCTCTTGTTGCAATGACAAAAGTAGCTCCCATCTGGAAACGCCTCGAGTTGGGGCAAGAATAACTTCGACATGGTGTCGAGGTGATTAATCATCTCGACACCTCATTAACTAGCTAAGGCAAAATATGAAACCGTCCATCACCTTTGAGGGTATTCCCTTATCGTCAATTCGCCCCGACCCGAATTGGACCCCGGATGCGATTGAACAAGTCCAAATTTTTGAGCCGAATAAAACATTACAAACTCAGCGTGAATTACTCTACCGAAATACAGGTTATATCGACCCTCTGAAGGTAAAGTCCGTTGGCGATGGAACTTATGTGTTACTCGATGCTTACTGGAGCTATCGGCTCCTTTGCAAAGTGCACTCCGGAGACCCAAATCAAAATGTCTTAGCTCTCGTATTTTCTGACGAAAATGAAGCAGCCATTCGAGAACTATCCAGACGATTAGGAGCCTTTGAGGGTCACGATGAAAACCACTTGCGCCGACTTTTCTATGTAAATCTGTTACGTACCGAAAAATGGCCAATTCATAAGATTCGGTCGGCTTTCGGCGTTGATAAGGCAAAATCGGCGGCCGGTAAGAAACTTGAACGAGATTACCGAATTGTTGCCCACGAATCCCTCTGCAATCTAGTTCTAGGAACCTCTGACGGGTACCCTAATTTGCGGAGCGCAACACTTTCGTATTCTTTGGCGGGTTCAGTCCTAGCTATTCTCATGGATGATGATTCGATGATTGATGAGTTCGTAGTCGCATATAACCAATATATCGATTCAATTCGAAATAGTATTTCAACCTCTGACGAAGCTCTTAAACCAATCTTCAAGCGAAGATCCTTTAAGGCCGATAGCGTTAAGCGGATTGCTCAACATATAGCAGCTAAAAATATTGAGGGCTTGGACCCCTCTCTAATTGAAGAGGAGGACGAAGATAAAGATTTTGATTTTGCGGTCCGACGCGATATCGAGAACGGGCTTGTACATGTGCCAGAAATAAAACTTAGAATCAGAAGTCTTGAGGACAAAGACATCGCTACCATTGTGGAATTTTTATCCAAGATCAATCCACTTGTTCACTCCCTTAGCGCGCATCTATCTCGTATTTCTCCAGTAGAACATGGCGCGAAGGTAAGGATTTCTGATTCATCTAAGGACCCAAGTTTCATTGTGCCCTCAAACCTTCCGAAATATCGAGACCATAGTTATTTCGCGTCAATAAGAAAGTCGGGTTGCCTCGCATACTGCAACAAACGTCGATTGTATGAGTCACTGGACCTTACTCCCGAAACATTTGGCTTCGTAGGTTATCGTTCAGAATCATGCAGTTCCTTCGCAAAGGCGCATAGAGCTTTTGAAGAGTGGTACAAAAGCGAACTTCTTCCGCACTTATCTGAATACTATGGCAAGCAGCTGAGTGGACATCCAACTTATTCAATTTATCTTGAAATTAAACGCATTCTTTCGGACCTCAGCGAAGATTCTAGAACAATGACATTACGAGCGTTCACTAACTCACTCTTTGGAAATGTAATGAGGTTTCTCGATGAACGCGAGACTCGCGCCACAGCTGATGCTCAACGAATTTCGATTTTGCATAGGGATTATCGTTCTGCCGAATGGGAAAGAATTAATCACGTTTTAGGCGCACCACCACGTACACCGGCAGAAATTGATAAAGCTACAAAAGAGCTGTTTAAGGCTCGTAAAGATTCTTCAGCGAAAATTGCTCAGATTGCGCTTAGGCGGATTAAAAAAGAGATGGAAAGCTAATGGAGTATTTTTCCATTGATATAGAAACGGATGGATTAAATCGTAAGTCAGAAATATTTTGCGCAGCCACTGCGTCCAGTTGCAAATCCACTGAATTTTTTATGCTCGATAGATACGGAGACAACTCGGGTCAAGCGGGACTTGAAAGCCGCCTAGACTCTACCGTGTTTAATCCAAGGTACGGTGGAATTGTCATTTGCCACAATGCCGTATTCGATATTCCTAGACTCTGGCATCGGTTTCGAGGGAGTTCCGCTCAAATTCAGCTCTGCCCACGAATTCACGACACAATGGCTCTGTCTCGCCTGATTCGAAATTCTAAAACACGTGGCTTCTTTGACGAATTTAAACGTTCGGCTCACTCCCTGAAGTTCCTGACTGAAGAATATCTCGGGATAAGTCACTCCACGTTTGAAGACGTCACTGGACTCAACTCCATACGACTTGCTGACCGTGCAAAGCTAGAAACTTATAATCGGGAAGATGCGCGGCTAACGCTTAAGCTGCATGACGAATTGGTTAGAATTCTTGATGAGCAAGAAATTCAATATTTTCACGATTTCGAAGTACCTCACACTCAAAACATTATTTTTTTGGCGATGCACGGATTGCGAGTTGATTTACGTGGTCTTGAAACATTAAGGGCATTTTTGGAAGATAAGAAATTCAATTTAGAGAGATATATCTGGCGCCGGCTCAGTCGAACAATTAGCCTTTCGTCACCTCAAGCGATTAGTAGAGCCATATACCAGAACTCAGCATTGAAATTGAGGCATTCGGCAGGTGCAATTCCCCGACCATTTGGTCCACTCGAGTTTACTGAAACAGGAGGACCAAGCGCTGATGGAAAAGCGCTTAAACTCTTGCTCAATCAATATGGCGGAATCGAGGGAAATGAGGGAGCTATTGAGCTTGTCCAGTGGCTGATTGAATATGCCGAGATAGAAACGACTCTCGAAAAATTGGATGAAATTTCGCAACAGCTAGTTTACCCGAGAAACCAGTTCCCGAGCTGTGAAGGGACGGTATATCCTAATATTTCTGCTTCGGCCGTGACTGGCAGAGTTCAGGCATCCAAACCCAATGTTTTGGCCATTCCCAAAAAAATATTTAAAAGAGCTGAACCAGAATATATATATGATTTGCCATTCAAGTCGGTTCGCAATCTTATTGTGAGCGAGAAGGCCAATCCCATAGTGTCCATTGATATTAATGGTCTTGATTTAGGTGTTCTTGCGTGGGGCGCATCTAGGTTCCGGCCTGACAGTGACTGGGTCGATTTTTTCCGCAACCATGGCACGGACGAAGTTCCACAATACATCGACCCCCATCTGAATGTTCTCCGAAAACTCGACCCAGAACTTGTAGCTCATCATCTTAAACCTCTTCATGCGGTTCCAAAGGATTTAGAAAATTATTGGATTTGCAAAATAGATAAAAAGAATCCGACGATTAAGCTCATCCCTAGGACGAAATCTGCCTTAGTATTTGAATCCATCTACGCGAATGAGGATGATTTGGACCGTCTTTTTTCACTTCGCGATGCGGGAAAGCAAATCAATTTAGGTGTGTCCTATCTTATGGGGCCTACAGGGCTAGCGAAAAAACTTCGTGAAGTCGCTGCCGAGGACTATAGCTTGGCTTACAGCAAGAAATTGTTAAAAAAGTTTTATGAGGAGTATTTTGAGATACGTGAGTTTCAAGATTCTATAGCGGCCGCCATACTAAATCGCGGCTTCGAGAGGACACCTTTTGGCAGAAAGATTTGGGAACCATGCTGGGGATACTTGAGTCAACATAAAGGGGCACTGGATTTCGTCATAAAAATTGATTCCAAATTCTGGCTGGTATCCGTGATTGGGTTGAGAAAGGAGAATTGCACCCGAATAGTAGGGATGGAATCAGCGGAGCGGCTACCGCGGATTGGCTTCGACAAAGTTCTTCATTTAACAGAGCTGCCTTCAGTTATTTTTAAGGCTCCATCTATAATTTCAGACCCGAACAAATCTTCAGAAACTGCCCCTGGCGATGAAGAGTTTGAACTGCCTTTTCCCGCTATCACCGATGAAATTGACCGCTTTCTTCGTTGGAATCAAGAATCGAAGGTTCCTGATTACGAATTCGCCCATTCACACTTCATCCATGAAGGAAAATTTTGCCTACCCGAAAGTAAGATTAAGTTCTATCGGTATTCGAATGCTCAAGGAAGCGGTCGATTTTTTCGCAAATATACATCCCTGCAACGAGCCGCCAAGACCTTCTTTCCAGCATTCTGTCAATCTGTTGCAACGGACGTTGCCAAACGTACATTGACTCACGTAAGAAGCCGTTTAACAGAGGAATGTCCTGAGGCTCGTATTTTATTGTTCGTACACGACTCCATTGATGTTGAATGCCATGAACGGGATACCGCAACCGTTCAAAGAATTCTTACGGAGGCAGTATCCTTGTCTCACGAGGAATTTGGATTCAACATTCGATACACAGGAACAATCGAAATTAAAAATGGTCGCTATTCATAAATGACTGCGCCAATTGGGCCAAAATTATTTTTTGCGACAATGAACTCTGGATTGTGTTCGGTTGAATCCAGCACCCATATCCATAGGTCACACGCATTAGCGAGATTTTGGAATTCATATGGTAGCCAACCAAAATCAGGCATCCAATAACGGGAAATATCCGGCCAATCGAGATATGTAAAATTTGGATTCTCCGATTCCCTCGAGGATGCCATTGCCAAGGTATGTCCGGCGAACACTGTCCGGCACTCCTCTAGTCTCCTGCCGTTAATTGGAATTTGGCGTAGTAAATCTAACCACATTTAACGATTTAAGCATCGTCGCTGAGGGGACCGTTAAATTGCTTCACTTGCCGAAAAAAATATTTTTGTGATTTAACCGGTCTGCGTAAATCGCAGACCTTCGTTCGGCTATCCGAACGAAAAGTTGAAAACGGGGGAAAAGTCCAAAGAAGTTGAACGAACCAACTATTAGGTGCGAAAAAAGTGGACAATGGTAACAGTGACAAATCTTAGAACACAGTTAGCCCTCTATATTGAAATACGAGGCCTTACGTTGTCAGAATTGTCCCGACGAGCCAAGGTTCCAAAGGGAACCATTCACTCTTGGATTAGCGGAAAATCACCGAAGAATATCGACGCCATAAAGCGTGTGGCCGACACGCTCAAGGTTTCTCTCGACCATCTACTTTATGGATCTGGGCAGGATGAAGATTCTCAAAGGATTACTGAGCTCGACGCACTACTCGGGGATGGCTGGGTGGGAGGCACCTTTGAAGTGAAATTTAGAAGGGTCGTGAAGAAATGAGCGATACCTCGAAATACTTTCCGACGCACGAGAAGGTATTTTCCTTCAGCCCAGAGGATATAGAGGGCTATCTTGACATCGGAAAGTATCGAGACCTCAAGGAATCGCGAGGGAAAAGAGAAATATTGCGTCAAAAATATCAAGCATGTTTTCCTAAAGGGGTAAGTCTACCATCGCTCAAGAGTTGCACGTAAGAGGAGGGTACTATGAGATTTAAAATTCTGATGGTTAGTTTTTTCGTTTTGAGCAACGCCTCCGCCAATGCAATCGACTTTTTGGCACAAATACCGAAAGATTGTTCCGCCGGACTATACGAGAAATGCTACGAGGGGGCTTCCGATTATTTTCTTCGCAATGCTAGACCGTGTAAAAGTTGCACTAATGCCAGTGACGCCGACATAAAAAATGCCTCGAAGAACCTTAAACTTTTTTCTAAATACGCAAACATTGCCTGCAAAGGTGGATATCAAGATGCTTGCGGTCAAGCGGAAAAAGCCGCTGGCATTCTTGAAAGAGACATTACTCGAATCAAAGAGGCCAGAAATATTCAGACAGTACAAAACAAAGAGCAGGTTAAACCCCTAGCTAAGGTATCTACTAAGGAATGGGACAAGCATGGGTGCACCCATGCATACCGTTCCTGCTATGGGAAAAATTTTCCTTTTCTCATCGTGAAGAAAATCGAGGACAAAACGTTTGAAATAGCTCCGGTCTACGATTGCTCACTCCAACTTACATCTAATGCAATTTCAGACGGCGGGCAGATTACCCCCGTGTTCGGAGCACACATGATTCTCTATTCAAAGAATGTCCAACTTTCATCAAAAGGCCCGTTGCCTGCGAGTCTAAAGATGAAAAATTCAGGAAAGACGAATGTAAAAGGAGAAGATGGATTTTCGAGAGAGGTATGGACGCTAACAGAATCGCCGGAATGCGCGAATTTAGCAAAGAAGGGGTTATAAGTATGTGGGAGTCCATAAGAGCCATAATTCTAATGATGCAAGCCGTTTCGCATAATCCTGTTGCTGTGGAACCAAAAGAGGAAGACCTTGTCCAAATCGCAGAGCGTCCAGCCAAAGCAGCGCCAATTGTTGAGGCTAAGAAGCGAAATGTGAGCGAAAGGCCAGCTACTACGATTACCACAACGCAACCACGCAAAACCTTGCATTTTTCAAAAGTCTCAACTGTTTTGTCGCCTAATCCGGAGTACGAAGATTTTTCAAAGGTACCAATGGCGTCAATCAATGACATGGGGGCTAGGTACTAAATCGGGGAACACACAACTTTGCCGAAGCAGTCGATTGTAAAACCCAACGTGTTTTGGGCTACCGATTGCAAGAAAAGCACTATTCTCTGATGAAAAGGAAGTAGATTATCAACACCAGGCCCAGACTAGGCGGTGCTGCAAGAAGAGCCGCCGTTCCCGAAAACACTCCATAGATAATTAGTGGAATAAATATGAGGCCTAATACAATAATGAAAAGGTCGGCCGTTTTTTCGACTGCGAAATTGCCCAACCCTTCTAGGAAATTTGTATATTTAATGAAATATCTTGTTTCACCGTTGCTCCCTTCATCCAACAGATAGAAGAGCAGTAAGATTTGAAAATATAGGCCAGGTAGCATGTTGAAAAAGCTCATCCATGGCATTTGCGTCCAAGTGAAAATCGAAAAAATTTCCATCGGAAGCCCGATAACTGAGAAAGTTACTAATACTCGTTTCGATTTTCTAATCTCAGATAAATATGTTTCACCTGTGCAAGTTAGAATTGATTCACTTTCGACCACATTTAATTGTACCTCGAGAAGTTGGAAAGTTTGGTCATGGGTGGAATCCGCAATGAGGCCATGCATCAAACGTCAAAGCACTGGCGCTGCACGCGTATAGCATTGATAGGATTTTGCCGAAAAGTTCCTTTGGAATGAATATTTTAAAGTACTTTTTTGCTGTTTCTCTAATGCTCGGGTTAGGCTGCGCGAAGCTCAGAAGCTCAGGAAGTGACAATGGAGATGATGATAACGATAGAGACGACAGCGCAACTCAATGTACACTCGGAACATCTTGGTCCACTGTCGATACATTCGCCTCGAATAGCTATGCACGAGCAAAGGGAGTTGCAGAGGGGCCTAACGGTGAACTCTACGTTGTGCATACCGCTAAGACACAATCTTCGCCTTATAGGAGTGGATGGGTAGTAAGGAAGAGTTCCGACAAAGGGGCGACTTGGAGCACGATAGAGACGTTTGTCCCTTACTCCAATACGGGAAGCCAGGAAGCGACTGGTATCGCCTCTGACTCCTCAGGAAATATCTATCTCAGCGGGTACACAGAAGATGATTCTGGCGACAACCTTTGGACAATTCGTAAATTTAGTAGTGCAGGCAATTCTTGGAGTACGGTCGATGACTTTAAGACAGGTACAGGATTTACGGATGCTCTTGCAAAATCTGTTCGAATCGGAAAGGACGGAACTGTATTCGCTGCTGGAGAAACTATTGCGACGTCGAACTCCAAGCGTGGATGGATGATAAGGTCTTCCAGCAATAACGGAACAACTTGGTCTACACCTTATACCTATCAACTTGATTCGAGTTATAACTCCGAATTGTTTAACTTGGTTCTATCGCCTTTTTCAGATTCCGCTGGGGTAATTTTAGGCACGGGCGGCGATTCGGGTACCAGCTACCTCTGGAAAACTGGAGGAACTAATTTACTTTCGGGTACATCCGTTATTGATAGTTACCGAATTTCGGGAGGAGCCTATGCTCATCCTCATGCCGCAGTTTATTTAGATGAAAACTCAATACTGGTTGGCGGATTAGCCACTAATGCTAGTTCAGCAAACTACGTAAGCGTCAGGCGGTCCGATGATGGAGGACAGACTTGGAATGACGCGTATTCATCGACTGAATATTCTGGAGGTTATCCGCAAGCAATGGCCTTAGGACATGATGGGCTGCTCTATATGGGGGGATATGACCCTGCGTCGCTCGGGTGGCTCATTCAAAAATCAGCTCCAGACACGTTATCTTTTTCAGTTTCCGATTCATTCGTTGAAGGTGTGGCAAATGATGGCGAGATGGTGCTCGACATGTTGTCAGCTTCAGATGGTTCAATGTACGCCGTAGGTGCAGTAGCGGCACCTGGGAACCAGGTCTACTCAATTGTGAGAAAATTAAGTTGTGAATAGGAGATAAACGGATGCAATTCAAACAAACTCAAACGATTTTTTATTCACTATTTATAGCGTTCTTCTGTCATCCAAGTGTGGCTTTTGCTTCAGGTTGTTTCCCTCAACAGTTTCAAAAAGAAAGTGGCGCTGATTTTTTTGATTTCACTGTTGCAACCATTGAGCGTCTAAAGGAATCTCATATCAAACAGAATGCTGCCTTTAACAAGAAGGGCGGCGGTGCAAATTGGGCCGCGGATATTATGGTTGCGCTAAAGGAAGACGTCGAAGTCGTTCAGTGTGAAGGGCAAAAAGCGCAGCAGTTTTTCGACAGCACGGTCGAGGTTATTGCTGATTCATCCAAAGGAATTGCCGCTGCCTTGAAGGGGCTTCAGCAACAAGATGAAAGTATGATATCCGATTTCAAAGCGAGTTTAGACGGGACTAAAAAGCCGTTAGGCGCAGGGGCTCAGGCCGAAAGCGATGCCGACCGGCAGCTTACGAGCCATAAAAATTGGGAACTTTTCTTGGTGTCATTCTCGGGAGCGACTCACGCAGTATTGACCTTCAAGGATAATAAGAGCTATTTGAATCTTACTAAACAACAGAAGCAAGATTTTTTGAAGCGACTCAAGCCGCTGCTCCCTAAGAAGGGGTCGAAGGTGAATCATGCGCTCGACGTTTCGGCCAAGGCACTAGAAAACTTTCTCAATCAAAAGTGGAAGTTAGTGGGTGAAAAGTAAAACGCCATGAAGAAATCGACTTTCTTGATTGTTGTTCAATTCGTAATCATAGTCTGGTTTGCTCAAGTGATTATTCGACTTGAAAACGTACATTACGGAATGATGGTAAATCCATGTGATTCTAAGCCGGTCATCTCTCCCGAGTTTCAAAAATGCTTTCGAGAATATGAGACCGGTGTGAGGCAAACGAGAACATCAGGAATTTGGCACCTGCTATACGCTTTAGGGATTATGTAGGAGACTTGTATGAATAGGAGAAGCAGTACGGATTTAGCTCTCAATATTTTTTCTGAGGTGACTAAAAGGGACCTTCCTGCAACGATTCAGCTACTGGCCAATCCCTCAAGTGAGAGGGGGTTTGTTGCTAGACTCTTAGGTGGCACCGGTTTTTGTCTCGAATATGTAGAAGAATTATATTCAAAGTTCAGGGCTCGTGTTGGTGGTCGCCCCGAGTTTTTAGATGTTAAGGTCGAATTCTTACTAAGCTCGTTGCAAGGCGACCTTCATCCTAATGGACCAGTTCAAAATTCGCTCCTTCGCAGTCTTTTGATACTTCACTCGTCGAAGCTACGTAAGTCTGAATGCAACTCAAATGAGTATCATCTCCTACTGACAGGATATTTCATGTGGGAGTCTGCGTTCAGCATGGCGACGTCTTTGCTTGGTGAAAATCGGCTTAAGGAAGACTTAGAACTAGCCCAAACAGATTTGTGTATCGTGTTGATGTATCTTATTGGAGAAAATACCTCAGAGATTCGCCATCAAGGCAGCGGACAAATTATGCCCATCATCCTCGATGGAATTTTGGACGCTACTGAGATTTTGGGTACTGAGCGGCAGTCAAATGTAATCAATCAGGCAAACGTGAGGCTGAATGCGCTTCTAGAGAATACAAAAAAATTCTCCGAGAGTATTGAACGCGCCTTGGGCGATAAGTTTTTATATTCTTGCATTAGGGTAATTGGAAAAAATCTTTCAGCTGAGCCAGGCCCAATCGAAGCAGCATCCGTTCAATCTTATTTGATTAAGGTTACAACCATGTATGTTGAGAGCATTCGAAAAAAGTTCCAGGCCTAGTAACAGGCCTGTTACATCCCTATGTAACGTAAGATATAGGGGTCGCCTTGCCCCGTATTGGTAGGCAATGGCTGCCTCCCACGGTCATCCCAAAAGGGTCGGAACTGCCTACTTTTCCAAGAATTCCATGCAATTAGAAAAGTTTCCTAAGTACTTGTTTTTCCAATGAAAGAATTGTAGTTTCAAACCGTTCGAAAATTCAGCAAGCCAAGGTAGCACAGCGGTAGTGCACCGCTTTCGTAAAGCGGGGGTCGTCGGTTCAATCCCGATCCTTGGCTCCAATTCGACGGTATTGTTTTACAAAAAAATAAAAACAGAAAACCGATTTAATAACAGCGTCTTCCGAGAGGAAGGCTGTCGAGTTCATCTTTTCGACTTCCCGTAAATTCCCCCGAGAGCTTGGATCTTGTAGTTACTTTGTAGTTGGATCATGTAGTTGATGACTATTTTGTAGTTGGTGCGCTGTAGTTGGTTTGGATTTTGTGCGAATCGGGTTTACTTAATCGCGCCGTTGATCTGAGAAGGCGTGAGTTCAATCCGTCTCCCATCGAGTCGACGAGCTTGAAAGGGCTCTTTCAGATTCAATGCTTTTGGAAAAAGTTCTAATGTCTCGCCTACAAGAGACTCAAAAATTTTCTTTGAATGGTTATAGTCTCCGAAGAAAGCCTGTTCCATCTTCGATAAAAGATCGTCCGGCTTTTGCTCTAGGCTATCTACCAACCAATGAGCCCTCTTCGATCCAGGATAGTATCGCCTATTGATGGCGCAAAGTGCCTGCAACACCTGCTCCACGCCATTCGTGAGACATTTTTGAAAAGCAATCGTATCACGTCGCTCCGAGTGCATGTTAAATTGATTTGGAGTGGGAAACTCTAGATTCTCGAGAACTTTCTTTTGAAAGACGTCCGAATAAGGCTTTGATCGATCTTGAAAAGTATTCACCAAAGCTTCGCCTCTTAATCCGACGAAACTCGAAGCCATGGCGACAACTTCCTGCTTCTTTGGATTAATGTCATTCCGGCTAACTACTTGCTCGATTAGGCTAAAAAATCTTGCCGATAAATTGTGAACCACGTCAAAACACATATCACCGACTTTGAAATTTTCAACCGCGAAAAAATAATCGGAATCTGCGATAACTTTTCGAGAAATGACGCCGCCAGCCTTTTGGATGGGATCCAATCGCATATCTTCTGCTGGTGCTTGTTTCCAAAACATCGCCAGTTCAATATCAGACCAATCGTCAGCCCCGCCTCTTGCCGTCGAACCGCTGATCGCAATCGCTTCGAGGTTTTCAGTGGAAGGATAATAGGAAGCCAACCATTCGGCAGCCTTTCTTCGAGCTTCCGTGGCATTAAGAACATTATTCATAAGAACTAAGCCGCTAAAACAATTTCTTCAAAGAGCGACGTAGGTACAGAGGGTTTTCTTGCACCAACCGAGGAAAGTCCCAGCAGCCCAAAGCTCTCTAAGAATTTCACGTCTTGATAAACGTTTTTGAAATCGCGCTCCAAGAGTTTTGCTAATTGCTGAATCGATTTCGGTTTGTGCGTTCGTATTGCGGACAATATTTGCAAACGATTACCTGTGAGTGCCTTGCCTAACATTGCGAAATTCGGAAAACTAATAATTAGTTCGCCCTTGTGCTTGTGGGAGCGCGTTTTCATGATTGAAAAAATTTCATCAAAAGCCTTATTCGTCGGTTGAACTTTTAAAATAGCTTTTTTAACTTTCATAAATATATCCCTCTAGCTCTATGAGCCTTTTCATATCGACCTGAAGTTGTTCAAGCCCTTTGTATTCATAAGAGACTTCTCTCTCGCCAAAATGAATGTGCGGCCCTTTCGGTTTATGATTATCAAAACCCAGCACGGTCTCACCGTTTTCGGTTAACCAGGCTCTGTACTTGATTCCATCTGGATAAGAAGAACTTTTGCCGACATCCCAAACAACAAATTCAAAAATACCAACGCGCTTAGAATCACGATGCTGCAACTCCAGTTTGTACCGTAAGATCTCAATGGCCTTCACTGATGGTCATATTACCATCAGATAAGTAAAAAGACTATCGGGATTAGTGGCGAAAGATCTGTAGTTGGACGTAGTGGACATTGGCAAATGCTAGTCCAATCAATTAGTTAGTGCCGGCGTTACCTCTGGCTCCACGCACTCGCAGCAAAATGCCACCTGCAAGGGATCAACGATTCAAAATCGCCCCAGCCTGCGCCAGATAATCCGAACTGACATGAGCATAGCGTTCAGTCACTTGAATCGTCGAATGTCCAGCGATTGCTTGGCAAAGTCTAAGACTTCCACCCTTTTCTAAAAAAATGGTACAAAAGGTACTTAGAGATTGGACTGTGTAGTCGGCATTTATTTTCACCCCGCCGGACATAAAAGATTCAGGACCAAAAGATTTGTTGAATTTGACAAGATTTCCGAGCTTTAAAGATAGCTGCCGCCTTTTTACACGCAATGACTGCGAATGAGCCCCACCGACTCCATTTAAATGATGTTTTTACTATATAAAAAAAGGAGCAGCTTTAATCCAAAAATCAAAGGCTCACATTATTAGCCTTGACTAATTTTCTAAAAGATATAAGCTGTAGCTAATGAAGGTTAAATTTTACCTTTCGGGTTCCGGGCGTAGTCCAGTAGAAGAATTCCTTCATGAATGTTCTGCAGATCTTCGCTCTGACTTTTTTGACTCTATTACCCTTCTTAATTCGGGACAAATGCTTCAAATGCCAGTGAGTCGCAATCTATCGAGCATTCATCCGGGCCTCAGCGAGCTAAGACTCAAAGATAAGTCTGGGCAAGTACGGTTCTTTTATTACGTAAAAAAAGGCGATGGTATCTACCTTTTGCATGCCATCCGCAAGAAGACTCAAGAATTACCTAAGAAAGAAATAGAATTCGTTTTAAAACGAATGAGAGAGGTTTAGATATGGCTTTCAAAGAAGTATCAGTTGATGAACTCGCAAAGTCTCTTGGCATTAACGCTAATGAGGTTCGCGAAAAGCAACGTCTCATTCAACAAATCGTAAAAACTCGAAAGAACCTAAAACTTTCTCAAGCTGCCCTCGCCAAAAAAGTAGGCGTCACCCAAGGACGAATCGCTCAGATTGAATCGGGCATTGGGACATCCAAGATTACTTTTGATGTCTTGCTCAATATGTTAACGTTTCTTGGATTCGATTTTAAGATTGTCAGCAAGCGTGCTGCCTAGTGGTGGAAGCAGCCCCCACCCCCGTGTGTCTTTTGTGTGTCGCGAGAACCCAAAAAGACCCAAAACATCCAAAAATGATCCGAAAAGCTGTGCGCGATGAACTCGCTGTTATTGTTAAAATATTTCTATACTTTCGCTGAACTAAAAAATCTTCAAAATCTCCGCTAAACAAATTGGTAAAGCGGGGGTCGTCGGGCGATGCTCCCAAGGGTCGCATCGCTTCCCGATCCTTGGCTCCACGCCACAGGATCACGATAGAGATAGGTGCGCGTATCATTCAGTCAAGTTGATGTCTGAATGACCGAAGATTGGTCAAAAATCTGCCGAGGCTTTCTTTATTTTTTTTTACTAAATGCCGAAACAGTTCCTAACATGACGCATATTTTAGTCATATTTTTCTTATCGACTACATTTATGCTTTCCAATGAAATCAAAGCAGAAGTCCCACACAAAGCACACGCCCCCGTGACAGTCGAGGCTGCAAATGTTTCCCAATTCCCCGTTGATCTTAAGGAACGACTTGAGAAAGAAATTGCCGCTAAAAAGCCGAAAAGTGGAACGGCAAAATTTTTCTATTTGTTCGGCGTCGAGAATGAAAAAAACAGCGCCGACCAGTCGCACACATTTGCAAATTTTGTGAGTATCGATTCGAAGGGGATACAAAAGTGGCATTCGATAAGTTGGTTGCCCCTCGGGTATAGGGAAAAAAGAGAACTCGATGTTTTTAAAAATTTTGGAGAAGCACTCAAGGCCGAGATTTTTGATGAACATGCGCCAGCGGTGGATGGTGAAAATTTTGAACTAGCCGATACCTTGCAGTTTGCACGAGAGGCCGGATTAAAATTGGGTGTTTGGGGACCTTTGGAAATCACGGATGAGTTTTTTGAATTGGGCGAGCGACGCTCAAAGTTTTTGGCGCCGCAAGACCTCAAAGATCCCAAAAAAAATATAACCCCTTCGGTACAGTATAAAGCCGTAGACAAAAAATCACGTCGCTTTGGTGAAGCCTTCAATTGTATGCGCGCAGTGAGTGATCTTGCAGGATATGACTTTAAAATGGGTTCTGGTGGACCCTTGTTTTCGGAATGGGGAATTTGGGGATTTAAAGGTACCCAGGCAGTCCTTGATCATCTCGCTAAAAAACGTGAGCAGTGGTTTGTGAGTAATCCAAAGCTCGCCAAGCCGCGCACGAGTTTCTAAAAGCGCACAACGACGTCGCGCCAAATTTCTGTCCTTTTTGTTGAGCACTTATTCTTTAAGAGCACACGGCTTTCAGTCGATAGGACGTAAATGCCCAGAACTGCCTTCAAAAAAAGGAATGAGACGAAATGAAAACTCTGAATCAATCTCGGCGTGAGTTTCTAGGAACTTCTGTTGCCACCACGGTCACCGCTTTCGCAGCCGTTACGATCCTTCTTCCGGCTAGCTCTGCGTTGGCAGACACGGTGCCGACCTGTGCGCCACCCAAAAATGTCACTCCCTCAGAAGAAATTATCCAGAATCTCCGCGATCTCAAAAACATCTGGCACGGATTTCCCGTTGATCAACTCACGCACGCGCTGCAGACCGCCACTTTGGCAAAACGCGCAGGCGAAAGTTCGGAAATGATCGTGGCGGCCCTCTGCCACGACATGGCAAAAACCATTTCGGCGTTCAATCATGAAGAAATGGCTGCCGAAATGCTCAAGCCCTACGTGAGCTCCGATGTTTTCAACATGCTGAAGTACCATGGAATCTTTCAGGGGCGTTTTTTTTGGGACGAGATCGATCGTGATCCCAATACCTATTTAAAATTCCGCGACCAAGCTTGGTATGACCTCGCGATGAAGTTCACCGAGATTTACGACAAGCCGGCGTTCAAAACCAATGCCGACTTTGATTCGTTGGAGAAGTTCATTCCGATCATTTTTGATGTGGTGGGGGTTTAGATGAGTGGTTATTCTTTTGATCGACGTAAGTTTTTCGAGACGTTGGCCTCGACAGGAAAGACCGCGTGCCAAAAAATCCGCTATCCGCGTAAAAGCTTGACGATGAAAATGAGCGACATTGGCGAAATCGGAAAGCTTGACTCGATCATCTTACGGTCACAAGTGATGCAAGCTCAGAACGCCATCATGGCTGACGAGATTGTCAATCAAGTCATTCGTCTCGAAACACTGCATGGTGCTTCGATCAATTTATTACTCAAAGCGCAAAAAACGGCGACCCTAGCAAAACGCGAAGCTCCCAAATCACTCAGAGACGATTGGATTTTAGCTTCGCTCTGCTTGGATATCGGTAAAATTAAAGCGCCTGGCAACCCGTCGGCATTTACGGCTTCGGCCCTCAGGCCCTATATCGACGATTCGATCTATCAAGTGCTCAAGGTCTTTGCATTATTCGAAGACCAACCGGAGCAGTTCTCCGATCGGCCGTGGTATCCCCAAGCCCTGCAGTTTTTGGAATGGAATAGGAGAGCAGTTTCCGAAAATTTCGCTCCTGGCTCGCTTGAGAGCTTCGCCAAGATTGTAAAGAATCTGCTGCGAGTGGGGCCAATCTCTGGGCAACCGCCGGACAGCACAGTGATTCCCGAACTCGAAGAGTGATCGACTAACCTCCAGTCGTGTTCCTATCCGCGATTCTTTTAAAAATTACGCGCAGAGTTACTAAGCTTCTCTACTTTGGAACAAAATAAAAAGGCACACAAAAATGTACTTGCTAAAGCTTTTTGATTTTGAGAATAATTCTCAAAATTTGCAAACCGAGTTCGAATAATGAATTTCCAGACGAAGAAAGAGAGAATGCTCATGATTGATTCTTGCAACAAAGTAACTTTTAAAATTCAAACACGAAGCCATGCTTCAAAAAAATTGTCCGTGTTGATGGCATTTCTTTCAATCACATCTTTCGCTGAGGTCCCTGCCAAAAGTGCAGAAAAGGCCATCACAATTTATGCCTACGCAAATGAAGATTTAATCAAACCGTTGTTTGAAGCTTACACCAAACACTCGGGTACCAAAGTGAATTACGTCATAGAAAAGGGAGCCGTCTTACTTGAGCGACTCAAAGCCGAAGGTGCAGCCAGCCCTGCTGACATTTATCTGGATGTAGACGCAGGAAATTTGTGGAATTCAGCGCAAAGCGGAGTTCTAAGTCCCATTCAAAGCAAAGAACTCGAAAAAATCCCTGCAAGCTACCGAGATTCTCAAGGTCGTTGGTTTGGGTTTAGCTTACGCGCTCGAACGATTTTTTATAATCCCGAAAAAGTTTCCGAAAAGGATTTAAAAGATTACCAAGACCTTTCTTTACCCAAATGGAAATCAAAGCTTTGTCTTCGTTCTAGCTCCAGTGTTTACAATCAATCTCTCATGACCTCTATGATCGAACGTTATGGTGAAAAGGAATCTGAAAAGATCGCTAAAGGATGGAGTGACAATTTAGCCACAACACCATTTTCAAGCGACTCCGTATTGTTAAAAGCGATTGACTCTGGCACTTGCCAAATTGGAATTGCAAATACTTATTATTTTGCCAAACTCATCAAAGAGAATCCCGCGATAAAAGTAAAAGTGTTCTTTCCTGCTTCTAAAAATGGTGGTGTGCACGTAAACGTACGAGGAGGAGGAGTGGTGGCCACTTCCAAGAATAAGGTAGAGGCACAAAAATTTTTAGAGTGGATGATTGGTGCGGAAGCTCAAAAAATATTTTCATCGGCAAATTTAGAATTCCCTATACTGACGGGAGTACCCATTGATCCTGTTCTTTTGGCTTGGGGCAAATTCAGTATAGAGAATTTCAAACTACAATTGGCAGGTGAAAAGCAAAAAGTTGCTGTCATGCTGATGGACAAAGCCGGTTACAAATAAAACTGCCTCATATGCCCCTTTTTGTTAGTGCCATTCTATTTGGATGCCTTTCTTTTCTCTTTGTAAAAGCCGTTAATATTCAGCCTGATATTTTGGCACATTTGCTAAAGTATCAGTTTGCAGAGGTTTTTTTTAACACAATCGTTTTAACAATATTAACTCTGGTCTTTGCTTTGATATGGGCTTTTGTTTTTGCATGGATCACTTCCCAGTACGATTTTTGGGGTCGAAACTTTTTTAAGGCAGGGCTACTTTGGCCACTCAGCATTCCCACTTATGTTTTGGCTTTTATTTATTTGGCTCATTTTGATGTTGGAGCCGAAACTTTTGAGATAGCGGGCTTTAGGTCAATTCCGGGCTTAGCCTTTGTATTGTCCTTGAGTTTATATCCCTATCTTTATTTTCAGTTAAGCTCCGCGCTTAGCGAGCTACCACCAAGTTTAATTGAGGTGGCAAAGACACTTGGAAAATCTCGCCAAGAAATTTGGAAATTTGTAAAGATTCCTCTTTTAACTCCCGCACTTTTGGCCGGTCTTCATTTGATTGGCATGGAGGTCTTAGCTGATTTTGGAAGTGCTTCACTTTTTAATATCAATGTTCTTTCAACGTTAATATACAAAAGTTGGTTTTCCCTGCATTCCATTGAAGGAGCTGCCTTTTTCTCAATTTTTCATGTCGTTTTGGTCTCAACTTTTACTTTCATTATGTTTCGATATAAAAAAATCATCGCGCAACAAAACTCTGGCATTCAGCGAGTCGAACGAAAAAAAGCTAAAATTCTCTACAGTTTTTTATTCTTTTTTAGCTGTTTGATTTTTTTAGCATTGAGTTTCTTTTTACCAGTGTTGCAGTTGTGCCATTGGTCCATTAAAACTTTAGATGCTCCTACTTTCTTCCAAACGCTATTATCCTTCCGGGTACCCCTTATTTTTGCCTTTTTTTGCTCTATTGCAGCATTGATATGTTCTTTCTTTTATCTCAAGTCACGATCAAAAATCTCCACCTTCATCGCCAGTTTTTCACTTGTGGGATATGGCATTCCAGGCAGTGTATTTGCAGTAGCACTTCTTTTAGTTTGGATATTTTTTTTCAAAGAAAGCGCCTTCAAAAATCAATTTCTCTACTTAATTCTTGGCTTAGGTTTCTTTTTGAGATTTTTAAGCCTAACAGTCAAACCTATGAAAGCTTCTTTTGAAAAAATCTCTCCCACACTCATGGATGTGGCTAGTACATTGGGTGCATCTCAAAAGCAGATTGCCCGCTCTGTTTATTGGCCGCTGTTAAAAAATACTGCTCTTGGCTCATTTGTCTTTATCACTGTTGATATTTTAAAAGAGATGTCTCTTTCGATGATGCTTCGACCCGCAGGTTACAAAAGTCCCGCAATTTTAATTTATCAGTACACAAGCGAGTCCCTATGGGCCGAAGCTGCTCCTTCGGCGTTAATGCTTGTATTCTTTTGTTTATCTTTGATCACTGTTTCTAGAAAGTTGTTACAATGAATCAAATCGCCAAATTAAAGGTTATAGATCTTTGCTTTAAACGTAATGACAAAATTTCCCTGTTAAAAATTTCATTTCAACTGGAATCTCATAAGATTTTTTCGCTCCTTGGCCCAAGTGGGTCGGGAAAGTCGACTCTCCTACGATGCCTGCTAGGTTTAGAAAGGCCAGAAAGTGGGCAAATTTTTCTTGATAACAAAATCATTTCCGACGATCAGAATTTTATCGAAACTCGTTTTCGAAGAATGAGCTATGTTCCGCAAGATTTAGCGCTCTTCCCGCATTTGAGTGTTATTGACAACATAGGTTTCGGTTTAGCAGACAAGAAAAAACAAAGAACTGACGAGCTCATTCATGAACTTGCGTTGCATGGCCTAGAAAATTCTCTTCCCCATCAAATTTCTGGAGGACAGCAACAGCGAGTCGCAATTGCAAGAGCACTTGCCCCTCGACCGAAGCTATTAGTGCTCGATGAACCGATGAGCCAACTTGATCCTGATCTTAGAACAGCTTTGTCGAAGCTTCTTCGAAAAGCAGCAAGCACGGAAGATTGTGCCATAATTTTAACATCACATCACTTGGAAGACGTTTATGATATTTCGGACTTCCTTATGATCTTAAAAGATGGTGCGGTTCAAAAAACAGGGTCACCTCAAAGTCTCTTTCAAAAACCTCAAATCATTTTTTAAGTGATTGGACGAAAGAGTTTGTGGGTGCAAGGCTAATCGAATAGGCTCCCCAGCCCCCTTCAACAGTTATATCGGTGCAATCTCCTTCCTTGAGTTTTAGTTTTTCAGCGGAAACAGTCAAAGGACAGGCTTTTCAATGAATAAACTTAAAACAAAAATCTCTGCATTGTCATTGTCTTTAAAAGACAGCTTGGCTTCGCCAGATTCAGGGCCGGCGCAATAAGATCCACTGATACTGTCATCAAAAGCGTTGTCATCAAAAACGTTAGCAGTTCCTCCTGAGGTGTCTACCAAACCAAAATACGCCATGCCTAAATTGCCGACGATGGTGAAGTTAGTGCATTCACCAGGTTTCAAGTAATAGCTATCATTGACTTCAACAGAAATAGGTTTGGGCGGTGGTGAGAAAAGAATGAATGTTTTACTCGTATTCATTCCGAGGGTGTCAACTGCACGAATAACAATCTGTGTTCCTACCGGAGAGGTGTCATCGCAAAACACACCATTTTCAAGCGTTATCATCTGCCCGCTCAAATCAATCTGAGAGAAAGAATAAAACGGTGCGCTTGGAAGTTTCTTGCCTCCACTTGCAGTGATCCGGTTGCAGCCTTGTCTGAGAATGGTCGTTGTGATGACTAAAGGCTCAACCGCTTCAAAAGTTTTTCTTGATGTGTGGTTTTCGCTGTCTTGTATCTCTAGCGTGTAGAGACCTAGATCAGTCGGACAAAATTGCTGATCCGCGAGTGCAACTCGCGAGTTGTCTGCTAAAATTTGGTAAAAATCGTAGAAGGGTGCGCTCATACGAGGCACGCCACCTGATCCACTGAGACGAGCACATTCACCTTTGATTAAAGGGTTGTTAAATAATTTTACTACAGGAACAACCTGAACAATGGAACTCGTCATTTGACCTGAGGAGTCGCTGACTCGTATCGTAGCACTGCCTGGCTCGTACGCGTTGGTACAAAACTCATTGCCATTTTGAATTCGCGAATCTGAACTGACATAGAAATTACTACCCGAGAAGCTAGCCGAATATGGGGGAAGACCACCACTGATGTTAAGAGGAATACAAGTCCCGCCGTAAATTGAAGAGGCCAAGCCCAATGCCAACGGGTTGGCCGCAGCCAGAGTGAGTGTTTGCAAAATTCCTGAAGCAGGAGCCTGATTTCGCGATTTGTTTACAGCATGATTAACAATCCAAATTTTATGCGACCCAACGAAGTTAGCGCTCACATTTATTGATGCTCGCCCTAGAGCATTAAAAGTGACTTGTCGTGAACTTAAATTCAGCACACCGGGGAGAACGTGAAAGTAAATCTTGCGCCCCACTTTGCCCGATTTTAAACTTAAAGTTGAAAGGTCCGATCCATTGGCAAGAACTTGAGTTTTACTCAGCGAGCCTGTAAAGGCGGAGGCATTGACACTCATCAAGGTACTTAAGGCACATATTAATAACTTTGGAAGGAAATTGAAATTTGTATCACGAAGCCCCAAAAATCGCGTGTTCAACAAAATATTACCCTCCAACAAAATAAAAAGCCCCAGCCCGCGCAAAGGCTATATTTAATGCTCATTTCTGACAAGTTAAGGTTGGATGAAGATTCCGAGCTCGTTGATTTAAGTCCTCAACCCTTGCTTCATTCACAACTTGACTAGCGGATCTTAAGAAGAGTGCGGCGAAGTGTGAAGAAAAGCCATACACAAACTCATTAACAAACATGCAAGTCCCGATACTCAAGCCAAGGCTAACAAAAATACTTCTGAAAGAAGCGCTGCCACAAATCAAGTTCGGAAAAGAAATCGCAAAAAGTTCAGCAACACTTGATCGCTGAATGGAGTTGACCAATCCCAAAACTCCCGCAGTAAATAGAATGCCTCGGCGTGCACCGGCACTTAGCGCGGAAGAACGCGCATCTCTGCGAATGTTTTTGGAGAGCCTAAAACCAAAATCAGCTATAGGCTTGATCGAAGAAAATAGTTCAGAAACAAAACACCTGGTGTCCGGTCCGCGCAGGGGTGACACAAAAGCGGCCTAGGTAGAAGATACAGTTTCGATTCGGCGATCTTTCGTTTGGTTCCAGTGATTTCTTCTCTCAATTTCACTCTTTTGTCTAGCTTCTTCTC
>Ga0247843_1001118_pt1 | contig 57687 bp, 62 predicted proteins | sample LaCruzMarch2017__FD_192420 | JGI IMG/M metagenome (GOLD analysis project Ga0247843, IMG submission 192420) | Freshwater microbial communities from meromictic Lake La Cruz, Castile-La Mancha, Spain - LaCruzMarch2017_8m | ecosystem: Environmental > Aquatic > Freshwater > Lake | place: Spain...
TGGTATTAGCGCTTGTTAGTGAGGAGGTGCAACTCAGCTCCAGCAGCTTGAAAGTGGGATACCCAATCTGGTGCCGTTGGTTATTACGTCGCGGTTGGCAGGTATCACTTAATGAAATCAAAGCACTTGTGCCTGTTTCAACGAGCCAAGCCGGTTATGTTTATTATTTACGTACAACATCAGGGTCTTTTTTATTACCCCAACGGGTGGCGAATTTCACTGAATTGCTAGCCAAATTGCAGCAAGCAACCGGTATTAACACCAGCTCAGTGCAACGGCTTACCCCCCCCTGGACCTACCAATTGCTTGCAGCTTTAAGCGGTTTGATGCTTATCGCTGAGTTGTTCACCGCTTGGTTCCAAGGCTTGGGCTGGAACCTCATTCTGGGGGGAGCCCTCAACGGCTGATGGTTTATCTGGAAGATTATCTAAGCTAAAGCGGTAGCCCTGCTGACGCACGGTTTCAATACCACCTCCTTCCCCCAAACCAGCCTGCTCCAGCTTGCGCCGCAAAGTGAGCACCTGGGTATCAACAGAACGCGGACCACCACTAAATGGTGGCCAGGCCATTGTTAATAGCTCTTGGCGGCTGCGCACATGGCCGGGTGGCATCATCAATGCACAGAGCAAGGCAAATTCCCGAGGGCTCAGCTCTACCGGTTGATCCCTAAGGGTTACTTGACGCAGCAATAAATGCACAGCCAAAGGCCCCACACTCACCTTTTCTTGCAAACCACTACTGCGCCCCAGCAACTTGCGGCAGCGGGCCGCAAGTTCCTCAAGGCCAAACGGCTTACGCAATACATCTTCTGCGCCACCATCAAGCAACGAAACCACCGCTTCTGCGCCGGTGCGGGCTGTGAGCACCATCACGGGGCAGCGCAGCTGCGCAGCTAATTTCAAGGCCGTTGTTTCTTCTAGCAGTTCTGCACTCACAAGCAGTTCGGGCTGCTCTTCTAAACAAACCTGCAGGGCTTCTGTTGCTGTTCCCACCGCTGCTGCCATGTGGCCGTCTTGACGCAACCGTTGGGCTAACACCATGCGCAGCGTTGGGTGTGGATCCACCACAAGGATGCGGTACTGGCCGGGGGGTTCCACCAATTACTTAGCTCGGCCCCCTACCGTAACTTGTAAGTTCTATTTGGCTGGCGAAGGGCGAAGCCTTGCCAGCTGTCCCAACCCATGACTGCGCTTCAAGATCCCACTGCCATTCGCCATTTCCAGAGCCTCTGTGATGCGCTGCAAGAAATGGCGCTCCGCTACAGCGGCCCATCAGAAATGAAGCTTTATGCAGATGGCTATAACCATGCCTTAAGACGCAGCAAACTGCTAGATCCCCTGAGTCAACAGAGATTTGAGGAACTAATTGATCGTTGGATTCGTGATCCATCTAGCTTTCTGGGCCCCGATGGAGACCCCCGAACTTTATTTGAAAGTGAAAGGCGTTAAGAAGCCAGAGCGATTGCAAGCTTTTCCTTAAGCTCTCCGGAGTTATAAAGCTCTATCAGAATGTCTGAACCGCCCAAGAATTCGCCCTTCACATAAATTTGGGGAATTGTTGGCCATTCTGAATATTCCTTAATTCCTTGGCGGATTTCTTGATCACTTAATACATCAAAAGTGTCGAATGGCACGCCAAGGGCATTAAATATCTGCACTGCATTGTTAGAAAAACCGCATTGCGGCATCAACTTATTGCCCTTCATAAAAAGCAGCACAGGGCTGGCATTTACCAGAGTTTCAATACGGCTTTTGAGTGTTGCGTCCATGGTTACAAATTAATTGAAAGGGATTTCAGAAAACTTTAGGTGGGGCAAGCAGTGGTTAGGGCAAGGGCGTGGATCGCTTCAGTGGCTAATTCGGTGCGCAAGGCGCCGTAAACCAATTGATGTTGCTTCACGCGAGATAAAGCTCTGAAGCCCTCCCACAACACCTTTACCTGCAAATGATCACCGCCGCCGGTGAGATCCTCCACTTCCACCAACGCTTCGGGAAGAGCCAGGCGAATCGCCTCGGCTACTGCAGTTATTTGCACCATTGGGTTTAATTCGTAGCTGTTCCAGCTGGTGCAGCGTAGGGGGTGAAAGCAAAACCCACTTCCACCAATTGTTGATAGGCCTTACGGCCATCGGCGGTGCTTGGGGTCATTATTTTCACCACTTCAACCAAAAGTGGCACAGCTACCTCCGATTGGTTTTGACGCCGATAAACAGCTGCTAAACGAAGATTTGCTTGCGCCAATTTTTCAATTGCCTCGCGACCTTTTTGATCCATATCGCGGGGGATGCGGGCATCTAAGCCGCGGAAAGCTCCGCCAAGATCACGGTAAAAAGACAACAACGAGCGGGATGCGTTGCGGGCTTTGTCGTAAGACTTCACCGCGTCTGTGAGATTGCCACTAGCAGCTTCCCGATCACCTTTTGCGAGCAAGGCATCCACAGATCCAAGGTTAAAAGCGTCGCTCGATTGGGCTGCAGCCGTAGTGCCTGCCCCTTGAGCAAGGCTGCTGCCTGGAGTAAGGGGCAACGCAAACCCAACCACCAAACCTGAAAGCAGCAATAAACGACGCATAAAAACCAACAGAAATCTTCAATACACAAACTTTATTTGGTTATTGAAGAATTACCAACCCAAGTGCGGGCCGCTTCCTCAGCTGAACGCATTTCTCTCGCTAACCGTATTGAAAGTTCAGCGGCAGCTTTTTTACCTGTACCCGCAATTAATAAAGGTGCTCCAAAACAAAGAGCCGCCCGGTCGCGAAAGCGTGGGATTTGATGGCTATAAGCCAAACCCACTGGCACCACAGGCACCTCCAGGCCTTTTACCTGCGCCAAACTGGCAAGGCGGGGTAAGCCAGGTTCCAGCTCCAGCGCCTCTTGATCGCGGCTGATTTTGCCTTCCGGGAACACCACTACCTGTTCGCCATGGGCCAATAAATCCAAGGCGTAGCGCAAGCTGCCCGTGCCTGGATGGCCTTGATCAATCCCAAAACAACCCAAACGCTGCAAAAACCAACCCTGCAGCCCTTGCATTTCAGTGGTGGTAACCATGAATCGACAATCGCGGCCATGAATGCGCCGCCCTGCTGCCAGCGGCAACATCAAGGCATCCCACCGAGCCCGATGGGTGGGGGCAAGCAATACCGGCCCACCCCTTGGTAAATGTTCAGCGCCAAGCACTTTTGTTGCCTTGAAATAGCAACGCAAGGCAAGATCTTGAGTGGCCCACATCGCAGCTGGCGCAAGCCAGGGGGCCACAACACTACGAATTGGATTGGCCATTGGAGAACCATATCCAGCGGTTGGGTTCCTAGGATCAATAGCTGGACAGCAATTGCGATGGCCAGCCTCGGCGTCAATATCGATCACATCGCCACCGTGCGCCAAGCTCGCCGCACGGTGGAACCAAATCCAGCAAGTTTTGCTCTGTTAGCTGAACTGGGTGGTGCCGATGGCATCACCGTGCATCTAAGGGAAGATCGCAGACACATCCAAGACCGTGATGTGGAATTGCTAAAAGCCACCGTGCGCAGCCGCTTAAATCTGGAAATGGCGGCCACCACTGAGATGATCGGGATCGCGCAAATGCTTAAACCAGCGATGGTTACGCTCGTGCCAGAACGGCGCGAAGAGGTAACAACTGAAGGGGGTTTGGATGTGGTTTCTATGGGCACCTTGCTAAAGCAACAGGTGCAAAGCCTTCAAGGCGCAGGAATTCCTGTGAGTTTGTTTGTGGATGCCAATTCAGAACAACTACGGGCCTGCCGCGACAGCGGGGCCCTCTGGGTGGAACTTCACACCGGCTGTTACGCCGACGCCCCATGGGGAGCAAAGCAAGCCCAAGAACTAGCCAAGTTGATTGAGGCCACCCAGCACTGCCGTGAAATGGGGTTAAGGGTTAATGCCGGCCATGGCCTCACATATCAAAACGTGGAGGCAATTGCTGCTATTCCTGGAATTGAGGAACTAAACATCGGCCACACAATTATCGCGAGGGCATTAGCAGTGGGCCTTGAACAGGCAGTGCGCGATATGAAAGCTTTAGTGGTGAATCCACGCCCGCTAGAGCAGAATCCAGGCATCGGCAAAGAACTTATCTAATGAGCACCTATTACTTCGTAGCGGCAAGCGAAGCCTTTTTAACTAAAGAAGAACCGCTTGCAGAAGTTCTTTCAGAACGGCGCCGCAATTACGCTGAAAATAATAAAGAAATCGATTTCTGGTTAATTTTAAACCCAACATTCTTGGATTCTTCTCAATTTGCAAACCAAGCTGCTTCTGTGCCGAGGCCAGCTGCAGCAGTAATTTCAACCGATCGTAGTTTTATTGATTTTATGAAGTTGCGCTTGGAATTCGTTTTTAAGGGCGAGTTTGAAGCGCCATCCGCAGCGATTCCCGACCCCCTTGCACACGGGGCTTGAGCTCTTCATGGAGCGCTTGAAATTCAAGGCATTCCCCCTGGATTTGCTTAGAAAGCAGCTGTTGAAGGCGCTCAAGCTCATCAGGATGAAGCTCTCCGTTATCCCTCCATTGAAGATCTGTGGTCAAGGTGCTTTTTATAAGTTCCTAAATTGTGTCAGGGAACCAACGCGGATGGCTGCATTGATAAGCAAAAACACCTTGAAAAAAGCTAAAGATCGCCAGAAAGAACTATTCGTTGCTTTGCGGCCTTGTTTCGCTTAATCCAAAGCAACAGCATTGAAAGCCTGGCTGAGGCTTTGGCCCAACAGCTCAAGGCCAACACACCAAAAGACCCCTTTTGCGCCCAAAAGGTACTGGTTAGCACCAATGCGATGGGTCGTTGGCTTGCTCTTGCCCTTAGTGAGCAGCTTGGGATTTGCGCTGGCATTGATTTTGATTTCGGTGGTCGCTATTTCCGCAACCTGGTGCGGCAGTTGGCAGCACAACCAAACCACTGCATTGATCCCTGGGAGCCGGATGCCATGCGTTGGCGCTTGGCTCAATTACTTTTTCAGCTGCCTCAAAATGCCATCTACAACCCCCTGCATCTTTATTGGCAGGCGGATAAAAATAAAACAGATACAAACAGGCCCAAGCTGAATCGCCAGCAGTTGCAATTCCTTTTGCAGCTAACAGATACCTTCGATCAATACGGGCTTTATCGAGCCGCCGCAATGCGGCGCTGGCTAGCAGAAGAAGATCTTGATTTTCAAGGCCAACCACTGCCGGCAGATCAATTGTGGCAGCCACACTTATTAAGGGAATTACACAACCAAGCCAAGCTGTTGGGTTTTAATCACCCCAGCGAACGCTTGCTGGCGGCACCCCAGCAGATAGCAAATGCAACATCTTTAAAAGAGCAATGGCATGCAGAAGGACCATTGCAGGTATTTGGTTTATCGAGCTTGCCGCCCGCCTTTTTAGATCTATTGGCAACGATTGCAAGCCAAGGGCCACGGGAGGTGGTGCTCTATTTGCTTAGCCCCTGCGATAGCCCCTGGGGCGCTACGCCTGCCCCTATCGATAAAAACGACAGCAGTGTGGAACAGCTGGAAAAAATGCTGCTCCATGAAGGGCATCCGCTATTGGCAAATTTGGGGCGCACCCTGCGGGATTTTGATTGGCAACTGGAACTGATATCCACCAACCTCGAAGAAAATTTCCACAGGCTTTCACTAACGCCTGCCCCGATCGCAAAAGAGTTGAATCTGCTCGATCAACTGAAGCTAGATCTCGCCACTGGAAAGCGCCGCTCCCCTTTGAACGGCCAGAGGCAACCATTGCTAATAACAACTGCGCAGCTGAACTTGCAGGTGATCCATTGCCATGGCGATCGCCGCCAGGTAGAGGAAGCCCATGAAGCAGTGCTCGCCTTAATGGCTAGCGATCCCAGCCTGCAACCCCGTGAAATATTGCTGCTCACAACCGATGTAGCCCGCTTTGCCCCCCTTGTGCTGGCCAGTTTTGAAAGACCCGGCGGTATCAGTGATCCGCGCCACTTACCAATACGAGTTACCGATCGCACCTTGCGCCAACGCAACGCAAAAATCGATCTCCTGTTTCGCTTGCTTGCCCTTGCCGGCAGCCGCTATGAGCTGGAGGCAGTGCTCGATTTGCTACTGCTGCCGCCAGTGGCCGAGGCGTTGCAACTAAATGAACTTGAAGCTCAGCAATGGCTGCGTTCAATTCAGGCGCTTGGCGTTACCTGGGGGCGTGATGCCGAGCACCGCCAAAAATGGGGTTATCCCATTTGCAGCCAATACAGCTGGCAGTGGGGTCTTGATCGGCTGCTGCTGGGTTTATTGCTGGAAGATCCTTTTCCAATTGGCAACCCAGCTGATGGGGAATGGCAAGGTTTAGCTGCCCATGGCGATCCCATGCTCACGCCGCCATTAGTGCTGGCCTTGATCGCAGCCTGTGAATCCCTTTTCACGTTTTTAAGGCCCCTTGAAAGTGCGCAAACTCCTGAAGCTTGGGTGGTTGCTCTAACAAATGCAGTGCAAGGGCTTAGCGGCAGCGGAGGGCCTAATAACTGGCAAACACCTGAACTATTTGAACTGCTCAAACCCTTGCGGGCAGCACCTGAAAATGCACCTGCCCTTGAACGCGAAGCAGTAGTACTACTGCTGGAGGAAGCAGAAGCCCAGGAGCAAGGGCGTTATGGCCATGTGAGCGGCGCCGTTACCCTCAGCGCCCTTGAGCCGATGCGCTCAATTCCCCATCGCGTGGTGGTTTTGCTTGGAATGGATGAGGAACGGTTGCCGCGGCCTGATCACTCCCCTCAATACAACTTAATTGCAGCAAAGCCATGGCGGGGTGATCGCAGCAGGCGGCAAGAAGATCGAGCGATCCTGCTGGAAACATTGCAGGCCAGCCGCCACCATTGGATTGCCACCTTCACAGGCACAGATCCATGCACCGGTGAGCAACGCAATCCGGCCGGTCCCCTTGCCGATCTGATTAGTTGCTTAGCAAGCGAATACCGCAGCAGTGCCGGCAAACCAATAACTGATCTGTTGTTGCGATATGCAGCGCCGCTGCGGCAACTTCCAGCAAACCCAAAATTACCTTTAGAAGCGATCTGGCCGCAAACTTTAAATTGGCCAAAAAGTGATACAAAAACCATTGAACTTGCTAGTTCAGAAGAATTGCAGCAGTTTTTTAATGATCCTGCCAAACAGCTACTGCAAGCCCATGGCATTCAGCTGCAAAGAAAACCAGAGCAACAATTTGATCCAGAAGAAACAGAATTAAATGGCCTCAGGCGTTGGGAACTGGGGGAACATTTTTTAAATCACGGTTTTGAAGATTTGCAGCTCGCTGCCCTGCAACGCAGGGGGTTATTGCCTGCTGGTCCTGCGGCTCCAGTTGTTAGCGCAGATTTAGCGCGGCGCAGCCTCCAGCTCCTGGAAATACAACAGCAACTGGAAGAAAGCCACCCCACTGGCTTGTTTTTAACCGGCAGTGGCCAGCTAAAACCAAAAAGACTGCTGCAAGGCTGGATTACCCATCTTTTTGCAAATCAAATAGCTCCGCGTTATACCCATTTAATTGGCCCTCAAGGCAGCGGTGAAAAAGAGAAACTGCTGGCCATTGCACTCGCACCCTTAGAGCAATCAACAGCGATAGAACACCTGGAATTGCTGCAACAGTTGCGCCGCGAAGGTCTTTGCCGCCTTTTGCCTTTTGAACCACAGCTGAGCTGGTGGTTGCTGCAGGAAAAGCAAAATCCAGGGGGGAATAAAGCAGATATTGAGCGGCTGCAGTGGCCAGATTCAATAATTCAAATCAATGCTGGAGAACCACCAGACCTTGAAATCTGGTGGGCTCAGGCTGAATGTTGGAGCTTGGTGGAACAGATCCTGCTGCCCCTTGCAGCAGCGATCGCAAAAGATGAAATTACAAGAGAAGAAATGGCGTGAAAAATATCAAAGAATCAAGTGAAAATCTGGTTGAGCTTGATTTAAACGGGCCGTTAATTAATGGCACAGAAGTGCTTGAAGCTAGTGCTGGCACCGGTAAAACCTATGCCCTAAGCCATCGGGTATTGCGGGCTATCGCCGAGCAAGGGCGAACGGTGGATTCAATTTTGGTGGTTACTTTTACACGCGCTGCTGCTGCTGAAATCCGCCGCCGCATCCGCGCTCGCTTGGATCTTGCCGCTACTGCCCTTGCCATGGCCATCGGCGAAAACATTGAAGCAGCTCCAGCCCTCGATCCCACCTTGGCGGCCTTGGTTGCTAGCTGGCATCAAAGCCCAGATCCCTATCAACCTCTACTGCGTTTGTTGGTGGCCCTTGATCAAATGGATCTTGCCCCAATCCACACAATTCACGGCTTCATAAACAACCTGATTCGCGATAACAGTTCACTCCTAAATATTGATTCCCAGGTGGGATTGCAGGAAAACAACCAGGAATTGCTCTTAAAACTTGTTACCGATTGGCGACGCTGCCACATATCCCATAGCCCTAGCCCCTGGCAAGCCTGGGTGCAAAGCCACAGTGATCTAAGGGCTGAACCGCTGTTGCAGCTCGCCCAGTTGGTAGACGACGACAGGGATATGCAACTGCAATCCAATTCAATCAAAATCGAACCAGCCAGCCATTGGGCTGAACTAGAGCAGCGTTTCTTTACTGCTTTTTGCAAAAATGGAGATGAGGCGGCAGCATTATTAGTTGCCCTATGCAAAGGCAAAGGCAACGAAACACCAACAAAATTATTAGCAAAAACCAGGCTCGCAGAATTACCAGCCCTGCTCAAAACAGCGCGGCAGCAGTTTTTTGAAGCGCCATCCCAAACCACTGCAAAAACCTACCGACTGCTGTGCCAAGCACTTGCCACCAGTCGTTTGCGCCAGGTGCTGGCCGATCCCGATCAAGCGCCCCAAGCTGGCCTCCATCAATTAGCAGAAGAGCTTTGCTATGGGCCGGCAGAAGTTTTTACTCAGCATTTTTGTGAGGATCTAAAACAACAGGCGAGTAGCCAAAGGCAAGCAGAAAATCTGCTCAGCTTCTCCGATTTACTCGAGCAAGTAGATCCAGCAAAACTGCAATCAGCTCAATTAGAAGCTCTACAAAATTGGGCTAAATGCAAATTCAGTTGTTGCTTAATCGATGAATTTCAAGACACCGATCCAATCCAATGGCGTTTATTTGCAGCCCTATTTGATGGGGTGATGCCAGTTACTTTGATCGGTGATCCCAAACAGGCCATCTATCGCTTTCGTGGCGGCGATATCCGCACATACCGTCTTGCCACCAGCGGCAACGATCGCCTGCGGGCTGGCCTTAATACCAATCGTCGTAGTGATCCCCAGCTACTTGCGGTGCTGAACCGTTTATTTAGTGGTGGCGATACTTTTGGCACCGCAAAGATTTCGTATCGCGCTGTGCATCCGCCCGCCGATACCCCCCAATTTCAATTGCGCACTAGCGCCGCTAAAACCGCAGTAGCACCAGTTCGCCTGCGTTGGATCACCAATGGTGATAAACCAAGCGCCACTGGCACTTTGGTAAGTGCGATGGCAGCCAGTGTTGCCAGCGATCTCCAGAATTGCCTTGATCAAGCTCTAGAAAAACTTGATCAAGGCCACTGGCGGGCAATTCATCCAGGTGATCTTGCGGTATTGGTGAGCCGCAACGCTGAAGCCCTTGCTGTTCAAAGGGAACTACTCAGCCGCGGCATCCCTGCACGCATCGGCAGGGGCGGCAATATCTGGTGCACTGCAGAAGCTGGCAGTGTGGCAATTGCGCTGGGGGCTCTCGCCGCTGAGGGTCGCCAGTCGGCAGCCCTTGCCTTAGCACTTTCCCCCCTTGGTGGATTCAACGCTAGGGAGCTATCGGAGTGGCAAGATTTTGAGCAGGGGTTATGGATGCAGAAGCTGCATAAAGCCCGCCAGCGATATCTGCAGCTTGGGCCCTTACCAGCGCTGGAGGTGTTGATAAACGATGGGCCTGGGCTTTCTCGCCTTAACGCATGCCTCGGCGGCCCCCAACGGGTGAGCGATTTATTGCAACTAGGCGAATTACTTCAAGAAAACTGGCAAAACCAAGGGCAACCTTCCGCCGCACGCCTGGGGATCTGGCTTGCCCAAAAGCGTTGCAGCAGCGAAGGCGATAACAACAGCCAACAACGCCTAGTGGCGGCAGGAGAGATGGCTTGCATCAGCACACTCCATGCAAGTAAAGGCTTGGAGTTCCCCTTGGTTTGGTGTCCCACCCTCTGGCACAGCAGTGGGGGACCCGGAGCAGAAAAACCGTTCAGGGCTTGGGATCAAAGCCTTGGTGGGCGGGTATTGGAAGCAAGCCGCCGTGATGGCAGCAGCCCTCGGCTGGAAAGGCGCCAGGAGGCAGAGCTGGAGGCATGGCAGGAGGGCTTGCGCTTGGGCTATGTGGGGGTTACCCGCGCTTGCCATCAGCTGAGCTTTGATTGGGGCCGAATCCGTGACAGCGCAGCCAGTTTGCCCGCCTGGTTGCTGCATCCCGAACTGCGGCGTATGGGGGCTCAGCAGCCCTGGGAAGCGATCGCTAAAGCGATTAAAGAAGATTCTTCTCTGCAACAGGTGGTGCAGCGCCGCTGCCTTGAACTTGGCATTCAATTTGAGCTGGTGCCTCCTCAAAATGCAAAAACAAGCTCGCCGCTCGCCCAAAACCAAAAACAGCCAAAGCCTATTTCTCTAGTTATTTCACCAGCAATACGGCATAAAACAAATAAGTGGGATTGGGGGCGCTGGAGCTACAGCCGCCTGGTAGAGGCGAGTTCAAGCAAAGCTGAATACAACAAAAGTGAATACGGCAGAGAGGAGGAAGGTTTTGATCCCGATAAAAGTAATTCCGGTGAGGAGGTTGGCGCTGCAGAAAGCCCCCTCTGGAGTGCCTTACCTGCTGGTGCAGCATTTGGCACCCTTGTGCACGAGGTGCTGGAAAAGCTGGATTTTGATGCGGATCTCAAGGGTTCAGAAGCACAACTGATCCTGCGTAATGCCGTGGCTGGTTCTGGCTTCAACGCAAACCTGGCGCTGCAGCTTGTGCCAGCCCTTGAGGAATTGTTGCAGCGCCCCCTTGGCGGTCCGCTTGAAAAGCTACAACTCAACCAAATCAAACGCCACAACACCTTGCGGGAATTGCCTTTTGATCTGCCCCTCAGCGGATTTAAAAATGGCCCGCCCCAAGATGTGCTGGGCCAGGCCCTAAAGGAACTCGCTCAACATCCCAACAGCAACCTGCGTAACTACGCGCAAAAACGTATTGAGCAGCGCATTCCCCAATGGCGAGCTGGTTTTTTAAACGGTGTGATCGATTTGGTGTTTAGGGCTCCAGATACAAGCGGGCAACTGCAATGGGTGGTGCTGGATTGGAAAACAAATCGCCTTAGCCAAACGGTGCCAAGCCTGATGGCAGCGAAGGATTACTGGCTCCAAGCGCAGCTTTATCGCCGCGCCATAAAAATATGGCTTGGTTTGCGGCTTGGTTTAGATCCACAGGATGAATGCCAGGTGCATGCCTTGATGCTGTTCACCCGCAATGGTGAAACCGCCTGGCTGCTTGATCAAGGCATAAATCCATGAGCGCCGAGCGTTTGATCGCCCTGGCACCTGCTTTGGTGCAACAACAAGCAGCAGCGCTTAAGCCGTTGCTAGAGAATTTTTTCAGCAACCTGGCCTTAGCCAAAGAACCGTTGGAACTTGAGGCCAGCAGCCTTGATCCAGAACTGATTTGCGCCCTTAAAGCACTGCCGTTTGTGCTTGAAAACTCTGCAAATGGAGGATTCCAGCTCTGGAGTTGCAAGGGCCATCGCATGCAACAAGAGGTGCTTGCTGAACTTTGCGAACGGCTGCAAAGCCAAGCGGGGCTGCTGGTAACAGGTGGTGCGGGAAGCGGTAAAACCAGCCTGGTAAAGCAACTAATACAAGAAACAAGCTCCGGCGCAGCTATCGCCTTAATGGCCCCCACAGGCAAGGCCGCTGCCCGGCTGCGGGAAGCGCTCACACCCCTGGCGCAGGGAATCAACTGTGGCACGATCCACCGCTGGCTTGAAGCCAGTGGTGACGGGCAGTTTCGCCGCGGAGCGAGGAAACCACTGGAACTACACACCGTGGTGATTGATGAATTTTCAATGGTGGACACAGCCCTGCTAGCTGCTTTGCTATCGGCGTTGCCCACTCATACAAGGCTGCTGCTGCTTGGGGATCCAGGCCAATTGCCGCCGATTGCAGGAATAGGAGCATTGGCCCCTTTAGAAATAATGCTGGCGCTGCAAGCGCCGCAATGCTTGATGAATCTCAAGGGCTCTCATCGCTTTAATGAACACACAAGCTTGGGGCAATTTGTACAACAGCTAAGGCTTTCAGAAGCAATGCTAAATACCAAAATATTTCACAACTTATTAATAAATATATCAAAATCAGATAATTTAAACTGGCACAATCTAAGCATTGGCTGGCCTAAAGAAATAATTGAAAGGTTGCGAAAACACAAGCAAAATCTGCAATTAGCTGCAGAAAATCAAAATTTAGCCGATCAAGAAGCCCTTAATGAACTTTTGGAGCTCATGCTATTAGCTCCAAGAAGAAAAGGGCGCCACGGGGTAGATCAGCTAAATGAACGCTGGCTTGATTTAGATAAAAACAACCCCTTTAGTTGGCCAATCGGAACACCTTTATTAATTAACCGCAATAACAACGAGCGCGGCTTATCAAATGGTGATTTAGGCCTGATTCGCCCAGATTTTAGCGGCGGCAAAGTAGCGGTTATCGCCAGTGGTGATGGGCCCCAACGCCTTCCGCTGGAGTTGCTTGGAGGGGTGGAGCCCGCCTTTGCAATTACGGTGCACAAGAGCCAGGGAAGCCAAGCGAAACAGGTGATCGTGGTGATTAATGAGCTGGAAGGCCTTGATCCAAAGCTGCTATATACAGCTCTCACCCGCGCCCAGACAAGGGCAGACCTTCTTTACCTTGAAGATCCAAATTTAATTTCTTAACAAAACCGCAGCGAAGCCCCGTTAGCACTAATGCTGTAGTTGCACTGGTTTCAAACATTGGAAATACCACCTTTTATTGGCGTTCCCCTAACCCCCACCCCACCCGCGATGTATCGCGATTGCATGCGCACTCAATTGAGAATCGATGAATGGTTAATTGGACCGGGCGCCCTTGAGGAAGAACTTCCTGTTCCTCAAGGGCTAACTCCCCAACAAATTTATATCGCCCAACGTTTCTGCGAATCAATTGGCGATGATGGAGGTTAGTTTCCCAGCCTCTGATCATGGGGCGCCCCAATCAGCAAACCGCACAGATCGCCCCTGGGGCTGGTTTGAAACCTTGGCGGTAGGGGAGGGTTATTTAATAAAAAGGCTGTGGATCGCTCCGGGCCTGCGTATTTCGCTGCAACGCCACAGCCATCGCAGCGAACATTGGTATGTAGCCCTTGGCGGAGGCTATGTAACTATTGACAGCCAGCAATTAGAAGCTCATGTAGACAGCACATTTGCTGTGCCCTGCGGAGCTATCCATCGCGCCCAAGCAGGATCTGAAGGGATGTTGATTGTTGAAATCCAAAGGGGAAGCCTTCTCATCGAAACCGATATTGAACGCTTTGCCGATGATTACGGCCGCTGCGCATCAAGCGCTAGGTGATACATTAGAAATGTTGAAAGTCCATCTGGTGAGGGCAAGGCAGATCAAAACGTGGGTTCTGCCGGCCTGAAGCAAGGAATTTCAGGCCCCCCTGCGGCGACATTCGCCTTTTTCTCCCGTGACAACCACGCCTCAATTTCCGCTGTCTAGCGAACTGAATCCTGAAGATTCAGACACTGCAACAAACACTGCATTAGATATCGCAATTTCCATCGAAACAACTCCTCAGATCACTCCTGAGAACACTATTCAGGATCCTGATAAAAATTCTGAAAAACAAGTCGTTGCCAAAAAGGCTTCTGCAAAACAAATAAAAGCAGAAGAAGTTCAATTGCAACAGGCAGCTGAGAACCCTGAATTAGTTGCAGCCCCAGCTTCTGGTTTTGCACTATTTGGTTTACCTCAAAATCTGCTTGAAGCCCTAGAACGCTGCGGCTATCAAGAACCATCACCAATTCAGGCTGCGGCAATTCCTGAATTAATGCTGGGTAGAGACTTAATCGGCCAAGCCCAAACCGGTACCGGCAAAACCGCAGCTTTTGCACTGCCGCTTTTGGCCAGGCTTGATATTGAAGCCCGTCATCCCCAAGTGTTGGTGCTGGCTCCAACCCGCGAGCTTGCTATTCAAGTAAGCGAAGCCTTCCAGCGTTATGCCTCCTGCAGTCCGGGGGTGCATGTTTTAGCCCTCTACGGGGGCACTGATTTCCGCGATCAAATTCAGAAATTACGCCGCGGTGTACATGTAATTGTTGGCACCCCAGGCAGGGTGATGGATCACATGCGTCAAGGCACACTTGATGTTTCCAAGTTGCAAACATTAGTGCTTGATGAAGCCGATGAAATGTTGCGAATGGGCTTCATCGACGACGTTCAGTGGGTGCTAGAGCAACTCCCAACTAAGCGGCAAGTGGTGTTATTTTCTGCCACCATGCCAAATGAGATTAGGCGGATTTGTCAACAGCATCAAAAGCAACCAGCTGAGATCACAATTCGCACTCGCCCAGCTGACGCTAGCCGCATTCGTCATCGTTTTATTAGTGTTCCCCATCACCAAAAACTACCTGCACTGCAGCGGGTATTAGAAGCCCATGGCCGTGGTGGCGTCATCATTTTTGCCCGCACCAAAGCAGTAACGGTGGTAGTGGCGGAAGCCCTTGAAGCCTGCGGCACCGCCTGCGCTGTGCTTAATGGTGATATTCCACAAGCCCTAAGAGAACGCACAATTGAACGCCTTAAAGATGGCAAGGTTGATGTACTTGTAGCCACCGATGTGGCAGCCCGCGGCCTTGATGTGGAACGGATTGGCCTTGTCGTTAACTACGACGTTCCATTCGACAGTGAAGCTTATGTTCACCGCATTGGCCGCACCGGCAGAGCCGGCCGTGAGGGGGATGCAATTTTATTCCTATCTCCACGGGAACGCCGCTTGCTCTACGGCCTTGAAAGGGCAGTGGGTTGCGCAATTGAACCAATGGAAGTGCCATCTGATTCAGAAATAAATCAACAACGTTTGGATCAATTACAAGAAAAACTAACCAAACTTCTCACTGAACCTGTAGCTAGCGAAAGGCAACAAGAAGTTGCTCTAATGGCTGAAATAATTCAGCGCTTAAGCCGCGAAACCGAGGCAACCCCTGAGCAATTAGCTCTTGCAGCTTTACGTTTATCTCAAGGAGATCAACCTTTATTGGTTGTTACCCAACCGCAAAATTCAGTGTCCCGTATGGGTCGCAGCGATAGACCAGATCGGCCAGAAAGAGGGGAGCGGGTCGAGCGTCGCGGCGCCCCAGGAGTTGGCCGTGGCTCAGACGTACCCGAATCTCACATGGAACGGTTTCGGGTGGAAGTTGGCTGGCGTGATCGCATCAAACCCGGTCATATCGTTGGCGCAATTGCCAACGAGACTGGTTTAGAAGGTAAAAAAATTGGTCGGATCAACATTTTTGATGATCACAGCACCATCGATCTGCCAAAGGGCATGCCCCCGGAATTAATGCGAACCCTTAGCCGCGTGAAGGTAATGCAAAAGGAACTGCAAATTAGCCGTTTAGCAGTGGGCTGATTCGCACCTGCCCCCTCACAGCAGACAAAACGGCTCTGATGGCTTTATATCAATTGGTATAAAGCCACACAGCTATGGGCGCACTAAAAATTTTGATAAGTGCCTGCATCAGCATTTTTACAATTTCTACGGCTCCAACAGCAGTAAATGCTGCACCTTTTAGCGAAGAAACAGCCATCCAAAACCTTTGCCTAATCGGTTTTCAAACGGCATTTGCCCAAGCAGGCCAAACGCCACCTGAAGGAATGGGTGCATTTACCTGTCGATGCTTGATTCAACGGCTGCAAGGTGGGGAATCCTTAAACCCCGCCCGGGAAAGCTGCAAGCTGGAAGCCAGCCGACGTTTTCGGATCTTGCCCAAGGGCTAATGCCTAAATGATTTATGGGCACTGAACAGGCTTTTTCTAAAACCGGTTCACTCAGCAATAAATCCATTTGATCGTGCACTTCTAGTTCTCCATTGTCATCCCAGGTGAGAACCCAGGGCAGGGGAGCCCGTGATGTCATGGCCACCTCCATTTGTTTGTTTGAGTTTGCTGACAATGGCAGCGATTTCCCCTGGTTTTGCTCCCTTACTTATTTACTTCCAACTGCAGCAACGAAACTTCATGAGTAGCCCATTTTTGCAGAAATTTTTTATTGGTTTTATCGCTTTAATCAGCTGCCAAGTGTCTCCCTGCCTAGCAAATTCTGTTACAGCTGAATCGATTTGGAATCAGGCCAATGCAGAAGAGAGGGCCCGCAGCCAGATCCCTGCCAATGCCACAGTTACAAGTACTAACTGCGAAAGCTTTCAAGTACGCAACGACCTGCGTTATCGCTGCACCCTGGAATACAACCAATGAGCTTGCGACTGCCACCTTTTGAACCCATACCAGCTCCAAAAAAGGAGTGCCAATTAATCGAAGTGGCGGTGGCAAGCCTGCATCCCACCCAAATGTGTGTGGGCTTAGCAGAAGTGCTGCACAGGCGCGAAGATTTCGCCGCTGATTCCATCGAAAAACGGCGCAAATACTTAAAAAGCAAACCAGTACCAATGGTGCTTAGCGGCGGTGGCGAATATTGGATGGTGGATCGCCATCACCGTTTACGCGGTTTATTGGAACTCGATCCAGCCGCCACAGCTTGGGGCTATGTGGCCTTGGAGCTCACCTGCAAGCAACCGGAGCAAGTGCTGGCGGCTTTGCAGCAAAAAGGTTGGCTTTATCTTTACAACGGCCGCGGGCTAGGGCCGCAGCCGTTATCAGCCTTGCCAAGTGGCTTGAGCGGCCTTCAAGACGACCCCTTTCGCAGCCTGGTTTGGAAGCTGAAGCAGGAGGGCGTAATTGAGGCAGCTCCTTTGATTCCATTTCACGAATTCCGCTGGGGGGCCTGGTTAAGGCGCAAATCGCTACCGCCATTTAGCTCTATGCAGCTAGATCCCGCCTTACCGGCTGCCAGGGCCTACGCAAGATCAGCTGCAGCTTCAAGGCTTTCAGGTTGGAAAGGCTGATTATATTTGTTAAATTTGGGTAAAGAGGATTAAGAAGTGCCTAAAGCGGGTGCTGCTCAACCAGCAAAACGACCACTCGGATTTTTGAGCTTGGCTATGGCCATGGCAGGAGGCTTAGCTTTTGGCGCCTTTTTGCTCGAACCAACCCTTAATGCACTCAGGGGCTTGGATCCAGGTGCGGCGATGCAACAACTATTTTTGCAACCACCTCAAGATGTGTTGGTTTTGGGCACCGATGGCTCTGGGGTTCTTACTGATGTGATGGCAACTCTGCATCCCACCCAGAAGGGATTGCACTTAATGCAAATTCCCCGTGATACATACATCAATTCTCCAATTCACGGAGAGATAAAAGCAAATGCATTATTTGCACTCGGGGGGATTGAAGAAACTGAAAGCGAAGTATCAAATCTCCTAGGAAGGCCCCTGCAGCACCATATTTTGATCAATTTAAAAGCGATTAATAAAATGGGCGATGCTGTTGGCGGGCTGGAGCTAAACGTACCAAAAGCGATGTACTACAACGACTCAAGCCAAAATCTAAGTATTGCTCTTGAACCAGGCTTGCAAACCTTAAAAGGTAAGGATCTTGAGGGGTTTATACGCTTTCGCCACGATGAACAAGGCGATATTGGCCGCATGGAGCGCCAAAAATTAGTTATTACAGCTCTGCTAAAAAAACTTGCAACTCCTGAAATTATTGCCCGCTTACCGCAATTAATTGCTGTGCTGGGATCTGATATTAAAACTGATCTCAACCCAATTCAAATGGCCAGTTTGGCAACAGCAGTAGCAGGTAAGCCACTCATTTCTGCAAGGCTGCCAGGTACCCCCGGATACCACAACAACATCAGCTATTGGTTTGTGGGCTCTCCCCCCCAGAACTAACAAATAGGCGGAAAGCGGAAAATAACGAAGCCACGCCGAAAAGTGTACCCACCACCCAAAGGGTGTCTGAGGGCCATTCCACAAGCACCATGCCACCAAGCAGGCAGGTGATGATTCCATCCAGCAACACCAAACTGCGGGCGGGCCCCGCTGCAGCCGCGGCGGCAGCTAGTTCCATTACCCCTTCCACTACAAGCAAAACACCTAAGAAAAGCGTAATGCTGAAGGTGCTATCCACTGGGAAAAGTAAAACATAAATACCACCCACCACATAAAGCAGTGCAGCCACCAAACGAAAAACGCGCGCTTTTAGATCAGCAGCTGCCCCCAAACGCAGTAGTTGACTAACCCCAGCTGCCACCGCCACCGCCCCAAAGGCCAAGGTAACTGCCGCTGCTGAAAGGAAAGGGAACACAATTGAGGCTGCCCCAGCCACCAGCAATAAAACAGCCGTGGCGATTCTTAAAGCGGGGGAGGCTGGAATGGCCATTGCTGAAACAAGATTCACCAAAGCCTAGCCAAGGCCTAATAATTGAATTATCAAGCTTTTGTATCTCCCTATTTTTGATGCCTAATACCCACCAGGATTCCAATGGTGAGGCACCTGTTGCTGCTATGGATGAGGCCTTAAAGCGCAAATTGAAAGCCATGCCAAAACGCAAGGAAGCCCAGGTGGAACCGGCACCAACCCATCACGCCCAAACCCTTCAGGAACCGGAGGAGGATTTGGAATTACGCGGTAGGGGGTTGCGGGGTGACGGCTGAGCTAAACCAGCAAGCTCTCAAAAACGCAATTAAATATTTTGTAGCTGCTGCCATCGCTGGCAGCATTGCTCTTGCCACCGATCAAGTGATCTTCATTTGGTATCCGCTTTTGGCGGTGGTGATGTGCATGGATGAAACCGAAACCCAGGTGATTGCCGCCTCCCGCGGTCGCATGTTGGGCACGGTGGCCGCAGGCGTAGTGGGTTTTTTTGTGCACACAGTGCTCCAAGGTTGGGTAGCACTAACTATTTCTTTGTTGATCCTGGTGCCGATTTTGCGCTGGTGCCGCTGGCAGGCGGGCCTTGCCACTGGAGTTGTGTTGCTTTCAATGTTATTCCTTGTTGCTGAATACAGCTCCCTAGATTGGTTATACATACTCAATCGCACCATTGATACCCTAATAGGTGTATTGGTGGCCATATTAGTTAGCAATTTACTCTGGCCAATTAATCGCCTAGCTGAAATTTATAGCCTTGATTTAAAATTAAGGCAGCTTCTTAGCAAAAGGCTACTTAATATTCAACAATTATTATTTGGAACTGCCTCCGCCCCAGAAGCTCAATTGCCCCTAGAAGGCTCCAGGCTAATAGGCCAGCTCAGCCAACTGGTAAACGATGAATTGCGCAGTAGGCCCCATGGAGCAGCCACCCGAAACCATTGGCGCCAAAGGTGCATTCTCTGGGAGCGGGTTAATCACCACAGCATGCAGCTATTGCGCTTAATTAGCTGGCTTCCTGCAACATTTAATGGCCTTGAACAGGGCCCGTGGCTAAACAAGCTTCACCAAGCATTGAATACAAAACTTGACGTTACTGAGCTTAATTCAACAAACCGCCGCCAGCTGCTCAAGGTTGCAAGCCAAACAAATATTCCCCCATTACTGCTGCTTGCCGTTGAAGATGAATTGCACCGCCTAATTAGCAGCATTAAAAGCTTGCAACTAGCGAGCAACTCTGAAATATCAGCCTAATGGTTCCTAATTATCGCCTTTTTGAACAGAGCGAAGTGCGCCTTGCCCTCACGGCAGGTTTATCAGCCGGGCTAACAATTACCTTGGGCTTGCCTGATCCAATGTATGCCCCAATGGCTGTGGCAGCAGTGTTATCAGGCACCCTTGGCAACAGCTTAAGCCTGGGAATGCAAAGAATTCAAGGCACCATTTTGGGGGGGGTAATTTTATTTATTGCCCACAACACAATCGCAAATTCAATGCCGATGCCGATTGGCATTGGCATAAGCCTTGCCTGCACAAGAATATTTGGCGGCTCATTGGGTTTGCGCTCCGGCTACAAGGTGGCAGGGCTGGTGGTGGTGATGGGCTGGACCGTGCATGCCAATTCAATTAATAGTTGGCTTCCGATGCGATTATTTGTTACTTTAATCGGCGTTTTGTTGTCTTTAATAGCAATAAATGCCTTTTGGCCAAGCCGTGCTTTAGCGGAACATCAAAAGCTTTCCCAGGCCCTATTTAATGGTTTTGCTGAGGCGTTGCAGGAAAGAGTTCAGCATTTAAAGATTGGCGTAGATATGCAGGCAGAGATCAAACGGCAGCGCCGTGATGGGCTTTTAAGTAAATTGATGGCGTTGCAAAATCAACGGCCTGCAGCAATAGTGGAACTTGGCGCCGATCGCAATGGCGAAAGGCTATTACGCCTTTGGGATTTAGAAGAACAATTTTTTACTGAGCTGATTGGCTACTACCGCACCCTGCTGCGCTTGCCGATGCTGCCAATGGATGGGCCTGAATTACAAAATCTGCTTCATGTGGAACTAGATGTGCTCAGTTTTATTGCAAACAAATTGGTGTGTTACGCAAATATCTGGCCAAACCCCCTAACTAAGCAAGATTCAAATCAATGGAGCTCTGCCCTTGAAGCAGCGGAACAGCAGATATATGAAAACCCAAAGGTGATGGATACACTGCTGGCAAGTAGTGGCGGGCGCAGGGCAATGGTTTGCAATCAACTTTTGCAAGCAATTGAACGCTTCCAAAACGATTGGATCGCCCTTGCCTAATAACGCCAATTAACTTTCCTGCTGCCGCCTCTAGAGCCGAACACCCCCGGCCCAGTTCAGTGGCTGTAGCAATCAAGCTGCGGCAACCAAGGCGTTGATCAACATCACCGTGGCAATGAGTAATCGCGCCCTGGCACTGTTGTGGGCGGGGCTCTTGCCGGTTCATGTGCTGCCGGCTCCGCTATTCGCCCAACCGCTGCAAGCCCAAACCACCCAGCTCCTAGAGCTCAGCTGGCAAAAGCTCGATGCGCAACTGCGGGCGCTCGATCAGCTGCTCCCCACTGAGCCCGAGCCCCCGGTGGGCAACGTGCTCGCCACGCCGCAGTTGCCAGCCAACCTTATAAAGGCCAACCAAGCGGCCAACGGCCCGATCCAACCGGCCAACGCCGTGGCCGCTCCGCCCCTAGATCTGCCCACTGCCCAGCAACTCCAGGCCGAAGGCGTCGCCAGCCTCAGCCTGGAGCAAGCCTTGGCAATTGCCTTTGCCAACAGCCCAAGCCTGCAAGCCCAGCGGGAACAGGTGGCCGCCGCCTTGGCCAGCCTCCAGGCCGCCATGGGCAGCTACTGGCCAACGATCAGCGCCTTTGCCAATGGTGGCTACGAGGGCAGCCGCAGCAGCACCACCTCCAACAAACCCAACAACAACCTCGGCTTTGGCCCGCTGTTTGATAGCAACGGCCTGCTCAACTCAGCCGGTAACCCCACCGCCGGCCCCTTCTATGTGCCCAACGGCGGTTCCGTGGCGGCCACCTCCGGGGAATGGGGCATTGAAGGCGGCTTGCAGCTCAACTACGCCCTGCTCAACTTCGCCCGCACCCCAACGGTTCGCGCGGCGCGGGCCAGCCTGGAGCAGCAGCGCAACACCTACGCCAACCAGCTGCGCAGCCTGCAGCTGCAGGTGAGTGAGGCCTACTACCAGCTGCAGCAAAACGACCAACTAGTGCGCGTTTACGACGCCAACCTGCGCAACGATCTATTGATCCTGCAGGACACCCTCGACCTCAAACAGGCCGGCCTAGTGCCCAGGCTCAATGTGTTGAGGCGGCGCGCCATCCTGGCCTCCGATGAAGAAACCCTGATCCAATCGCTGGCCGACCGGGCGGTGGCACGCCGCCAGCTGGCGGTGCTGCTCAACCTGCCCGCCAGCGTGATCCCCAGCCCCAGCGACCCGATTGTGGTGCAGCCCCGCTGGCCGCTCGATCTGGAAAGCAGCCTGCTGGCGGCCTATCGGGGCAATCCCGAACTGGAGGCGATCTTGGCCACCCGCACGGCCCTCAGCCAACAAAGCCAGGCCACCGCTGCAGGCTTGCTGCCGAAACTTTCCCTTTTTGCCAGCGCCGGTGGCAACAGCTCCCAAACCAGCCTGGGCAACTTCGCCCTTGCTGGGGGGGGCTGCTGCGGCTCCACCGCCCTGCCTCTCTCCAGCACCAGCGGTGGGGACTGGTCTGCGGGACTCACTTTCACCTGGCTGCTGTTTGATGCCGGCAACACCGCAGGCCAGGCGCGGGCCCTGGCCAAACGGGAGGCGGCGGCTGCGCAGCAGTACGCCGCCACGCGCAACGACATCCGCCTGCGGATCGAGCAGGCCTTCTTTAACCACGAAGCCAGCCTGGCCAAGCTCAGCTCAGCCCGCCGCGGCGTGGCCGCAGCCCTTGAGGCCTTTCGCGACGCACGCCTGCGCTATCTCACAGGCCTCGACAGCGAGCTCAATCTCTCTAATACCCAGGAGCGTTTAATCAACAGCCTGGTGCAACGGCTCAACGCCACGGTGAACGTGAACATCACCTACGCCAAGCTGTTGAAGGAGCTTCTGCCGATGCCCCGGGATTCCAACGCGCCAATCCAGCCGCAATTGCAACTCACCCAGCCGCAGCTCAGCAGCAGCGCCCCGGGCCAACCCTGAGCCGAGAAACATCACCATGGCCTTCGCCCTGCCCGCCCTGAGCCCTCTTTGGCGCAACAGTTTGCGGATCTGGCTGGCCAGCAGCCTCTCGATCGGGATCATGCTCTGGGCCGGCCGCAGCAATGTGCTGTGGCTGGCGCTGGTGATGGCCGTGATGTTTGTGAATGAGAACGACCTCACCCCAGCTCGCAGTATCGGCCAAATCGTTGGCGGTGCCTTGATAGGCATTCTCACCGCAATGGTGTTGCATGAGATCTCCACCAGCTGGGTGGTGCTGGGCCTTGCCCTGCTAACCACCGGTGTACTGGTGCGAAGCCTGGGGCTGCTCAAGGGCCTCAGCATGGGTTACACGGGCTGCTGGGCCCTGGAACTGATGCACCGCGGCAACCAGTTCAACTGGGCACTGATCTTCAACATGGCACTTGCGTCGGTGGTGGGGATCCTGATGGCGCAGATCGCCACTTGGGCGCTGTGGCCTCGGCAGCCCCTGCAACAGCTGCCCGCCCTAGAAGCCAGGATCGCCAGCCAGCTCGGTGCGCAGATCACGGCGATGCAGCAGTGGTTAGGCAGCGGCGGTGCGCCCCCTGCAACCCTGCGTTCCCAGGATCTGCTCCCCAGCATTCAGCTATTGCAACAGCTGCGCAACCAAAACCAGGGCCTTCCCATGCCCGCCCACAGCAAACAACTTCTAAACCGCTGGGCCCAGGCCGGTAGCCTCTGGCGCCAAGTGCTACGCCAGTGGCTGCTGCTGGAGCCCCTGCTGCGACAGCTGGCCACCCCATTGGCGGCAGAAAATCCCCAGCCGCTGCTCCGCAGCTCGCTCGCCGATCTGGCTGCCCGCTTGCAAGCCCATGCGGTGCTGGTTCCTTCGAGGCCGGCACAGCTCTGGCTGGAGGAAGCCGGGCGCCTAGGCGCCCCCCAGCCCCTGCTGCTGGCCATCGGCCAACAGTGCCAAGACCTGCAACAGCTGCTGCACAGCCGAGCCCTGCTGCTACAGCGATTGGAATCGAGCCAATGACCAGCCCAGCCCTGCGGGACAACCTTCGACTCGCCGCCACCGTGACGGTAGTAAACGGCTTCGCCAGCCTCACGGGCCTGCCCTTTGCGCTCTACGCCTCCCTTGCGGTGCTGAGCGTCACCGTGGGCAACTACGGCAACACCCTCGAACTCGGCCGACAGCGCCTGGTTGGCACCACGGTAGGAGCCGTTGTGGTGTTTTTCGGCTACCGGGCCTGGGGGGATCTGCCGCTGCTGGTGGCACTGCCTTTGGCGCTGCTGCTCGCCCGGTTGATCGCCGGCTCGTTTCGGCTCACCGTGGGCTACACGGTGTGCTGCTTCGTGGTGGTGATGGGCTGGCTCACCCACGATCAGCAGCTCGACAGCTGGATCCCGCTGCGCTTGCTCTGGACTGCGTTCGGCATCCTGATGGCCCTGCTCAGCCTGCGCCTGTTTTGGCCCACACGGGCCCGAATCCAGCAGCGGGAGGGATTGCTGCAATTGCTGGTGGATCTGGGACAAAGCCTGCAGCAGGCTGTGCAGCCCCAGCCCCAGGCGCAACGCCGGCTTGAGCTGGGGCAACAGGTTCGCAGCCTGCGCATCAAGCTGTTGAGCCTCCGCAACCAACGCCAGAGCGCCCTGCTGGAGCTGGGCAGCCTGGCTAGCCAGCATCCAGTTGCAAAGATGTGGACACTGCTGGACCAGGCCAGCGAAGCCCTGATCCTCGATCTCGATGAACTGCGGCGCCTGCCCAATGTCGACTGGCAGGGGTGGGGTCTCCAGGGCGACTACGCCACTGGAATTTCCTTTGTGCAGGGCGTGGCCCAGCGACTGCTGGCCTGGCAGGAGCAATTGAGTGATTCTTTGCAGTTGCAGCCACCGCCAAGCTCCCCTCGATCAACACTTCCCCTGGAGGCCCTGCAGTCGCCCGAATCCCTGGCTGCCTATCGGCTCCTCAACCCCAAGCAACTCCAGCGGGTGGCCTCACGATGGATGGTGCTCAACCGCATGGACGAAACCATCGCAAGCACAGAACGCCAGTGGAGCGCCATCCTGGGCTGAGTGCTTAGGCGTTGGGCCGCGAAGACCACCAACGCTCAACCCGATAGAGCAGCACCACCACCATCACCACCAGCCAAAACCACAACTCCGGCGGGTTGGCATTAAACAGGATTAACAGCAACACCACCTCGCTCACCAGCCAGGGAAACTCCTGCCGCAGCAAAGGGTTACGGATCCGCGACAGCGACCAAAACTTCTCAGGGCGACTCATGGCAAGGTGTTGGGTTGACGCAGGGAAGGGCGGTTCCAGCGCAGGTCGATCCAGGGAGTGCGGAAGCCACCGGTGATGGAGCGCAGGCCAGGAATCACGTAGCTGATCGGCGAGCGCCACTCCACATAGGCATGGGTTGACACGGTGAGACCATCGCGGATCGGAAACACTCCACTCCCCCCCGAGAGGGTCCATCGGTAACCATCCACGCTGGAGGGATCTCGCTCCAGCTCGATTTCACTGCGCATCACAGGGCCGTTTTTCGTGAGTTCTTGGGCCAACTGCGCGTTGCCGGTGGTGGTGGAGATGTCGTCTTGGGTGGCGGGCAGGGTGAGCACCTGCGTCACCTTGCCCACAATGCCGCCGAAGCGACCGCGCTGATTCCACTGTGGCACCACCTCCACGGGCAACCCATCGGGCAGACGGCGGGCATCGGCGGGCGCGAAGTAGGCCACCACCCGAAGCGGGCGGGTTTTTGCATTGGCTTGCTCAGTGCGGCCAATCGTGCCCAACCGCTGACCGGTGCCCACGGTTTGGCCGGAGATCACCTGCAGATCCAATACTGTGCCGTTCCGGTCGGCATGTACCTTGCCGTCGTAGTTGATTTTGGCCTTGGTTACCTGGATCTGTCGCTTGAGATCATCGATTTGATAGCGGCGCTGCAGGGCCTGGGTTTCGATCGTGAGCTTCACCTGCTGGTAGTTCGTCACCACATTCTTTTCGTTGATTTTCACGTCGTCGAGATTGACGCTGGTTGTGGTGAGCCCCTGCTCCGACGTCACCACCTCGGAGGAAAGGGGCGCCACCACCTCCCGCTTGGCCAGCCAATCCAAGTTCCGCAATTTATTGGAGTAGGTCGATTGCAGTTCGCCGTAGCGGCGGCGATCGTTGGAATACTTGGCTAGGGCTGTATCCAAAGCCCGCTTCTCAGTGAGTAAGCGCAAGGAATCTCGCCCATCGAGCTGGGCGTTATCCCGTTGCAGCTGGCGCAGGTTGCCGCGCTGCTGGTCGAGCTGGCGCTCCAGCACAGGCAGGTATAGCTGCATCAGCACCTGGCCGCGCGCCACCAACTCACCCTCCTTTACAAACACCTCCCGCACCTGGCCGCCGGCTCGGGCGTTGAGGATGCCAGCGTTATTGGGGTAAATCAAAACGCCCATGCCTTCCACCTCCGTGGGCACGGGCCAGAACAGGGCCCACAGCACCAACACACCGCCAACTCCCGCCAGGGTTACACCCACCTGGTTGTGATCGCTCAGCTGCGAGGGTGTGGGGCTGGCCTGAGACATGGAACTCAGTTTGCAGGACAAAAAAAGCACCTGCCTGATAAATCAAGCCTACTCAGCAATTGTTAGATCGCAGGCAGCCGCTCTGGCAACAGCTCCAAGTTGCTTAGCGCTTCCATTGAGCGCTTCGGATCTAAAATTGCAGCTGCTAGCACCGTCGCTAAGCCTGGCACCAGGGAAAAAGCGGCAGAAAAAGCGGTAAAAACCGATAGGCCCTTAAAGCGGCTGATGGGGCCCACTAGAGCTAACCCATCACGGCTGAAGGCAACCGGTTGCAGCGCCATGGGAAGTTCAGCCAAGCTCGGCCATAGCTGCTGCGGCAGCAGGCTCTTTGCCGCTTCCATCAACCCAGCGCGCATAACGGCAGGGTTGGGCTTATCAATTTGGCCAATTGATTCGCCAAAAAAGGAAGCCTGGCCAAACACCTTTGCATTGCCCCATGGGGCAATGCCCCCATCACAAATGAGTTGAGCGCCGCTGGTAGAGCGTTCGCGTTCCATGCGTTTTAGCTCCATGGGCATCACGATCGCCTTGGGCCGATCGCTGGCTTCCCCACAAAAAAAATTATCCGGCAAACCAGCTTCTAATTGCAACAACGCAGCCCAGCTGCAATCCAGCAAAGGCAGGCTGCAACCGATGCTGGCAAGAAGTGGGGCCGTGGCTGCACCGGCCGCCAACACCGTGTGCTGGGCCAAAATCTCCTCCCCCGCCTTCGTTTTACAGCCGCGCACCACCCCCTCCTCCCGCAGCAGGCCTTGCAGCAGCAGATTTCGCTGTTGCACCCCAGCTGCTGCAAGGGCTTTTGTTAGTTTTTTAGTAAGAACAAGGGGGTCAACCCTGGCGTAGGGCATGGCCACCACACCGCCTAGGGGGGCATCCACAAGCAGCGGTTCTAGGCCGCGCCATTGGCTTGGCTCCAACCGCTGGGCCCCTGGGGGAATGTTTGGTTTTTGATCTTCCAGCCAATAGAGCAAAAGCTCAGCTGGCTCCAAACCCAAAGATCCATGGCGCTTTTCAAGGCGCTGCCATTGTTCAAGCGCTGATAGCTGCACCCCCCCATAACTGATGGGGGTAGCCATGGGCGCCGTTGAAATAATGCATACCTTGGCGCCGCGTTCAGCAGCTTCCAGCGCTAACAAGCCACCCGCCAGGCCAGCTCCCACCACCAGTAGATCGGGTATCAATAGTTCAGCGTGAAGGAGGTAACAACACTGCGAAACATCGCTGAAACCCTTTCCCAGCGAGCCTCATTTGTGCTGGCAGCAAGGGTGTAGAGCTTCCCTTTATCAGCAACCACCGTGGCAAATTCATGGCGATCGCGATCGGCCAGGTGCACTTTGTATTCCAGGTCGTAGAAGGTGCGGCCCTGGTCGGCCCGTTCGCTTGCTTCCACTAAATCCGCCTCACGGCCGCTGCCGGCAGGGGCAATAACGGTGCGTCCAAGTTTTTCTCCCACCGCCACTGCGCTACCTAAATCCTCAAGGCGTTTATCTGGATCAACCGGTGCAATTACCAAACTAAGGGTTTCATCGCTGTTGATTAGGTCGTGGAAAACCACCTCAGGGCCATCACTGATCGCTACCCGAATCCAGCCGGTGGGATAAAGGAAGGCGTAGCGCCCATCGGAACTGCTATAGCGATTTAAGCCAGCTGCTGCTGCAGAACAACCCACCAGCAACACCAACAGCAGCACGCACATCAGGCGGGGGATCCCCCGAAACAAAGCCGAAACCTTCATGGGAGAGCCAACCAACAGCATGATGCTGCCATTCTTGCGCCGCGGCCTGCCTAGATTTGAATCAATTGTTTTAAAGCACTGTCTGCCTTCACCCGCCCCCTGGCTCGGCTGATTGAGCAGTTCGAGCGGCTGCCTGGTATTGGGCCCCGCAGCGCTCAAAGATTGGCCCTTTATTTGTTGCGCCAACCAGAAGAGCAAAGCCAAGCATTTGCTGAGGCATTGCTGGCGGCACGCCAACTGGTGGGCCAATGCCTACGTTGCGGCCACCTTTCCGCCGAGAGCCATTGCAATATTTGTGTAAATCAAGAACGCAATATCGGGATAATTTGCGTAGTTGCAGATTCCCGCGATCTTCTGGCCATTGAGCGCACCAGGGAATTCAAAGGCAACTACCACGTATTAGGTGGCTTAATTTCGCCGATGGATGGCGTTGGCCCGGAAACACTATTGATTCAAGCTTTAATAAAGCGACTCGATCCAGAAGTGGTGCAGGAGGTGATCCTTGCTCTCACCCCAAGCGTGGAAGGCGACACCACAAGCCTTTATCTTGCCCGCCTACTGCGGCCTTTTTGCAAGGTAACTCGCATCGCCTATGGCCTTCCGATGGGCAGCGAATTGGAATTTGCCGATGAGATCACTCTGGCAAGGGCGCTAGAGGGTAGAAGAACATTTGAATGAAATAACCAATATGGAAAAACAAAAACTAAGCCGCTATAGCGCGATACCACCAAAGCAACGCTTACCGAGCTGGCTACAACGACCGATTGGTAATGCCTCCCAATTAGAAGCCGTACAAGCGGTGGTAAAACAGCAACGGCTGCATACGATTTGCGAGGAGGGCCGCTGCCCAAATCGCGCTGAATGTTATGCAGCAGGCACAGCTACTTTTTTATTAGGGGGGCCAATCTGCACCCGCAGTTGTGCATTTTGCCAAGTAGAAAAAGGCAGCGCCCCTAAACCAGTAGATCTCAAAGAAGCAGAGCGCGTTGCTGAGGCAGTAGAGGTTTTACAACTTAAATACGTTGTTCTCACTGCTGTTGCTAGAGATGATTTAGATGATCATGGTGCAGGATTATTTACAAATACAATCACAGCAATTCGGCATAGGATGCCTGAAATTGCAATTGAAGTTCTCACCCCCGATTTCTGGGGTGGCCATAAAGATTTCAATGAGTCTTTAAAAAGACAACGGCAAAGGTTGCAACAGGTATTAGATGCAAAACCAGTGTGTTTTAACCATAATTTAGAAACAGTTTATCGGCTGCAAGGGGAGGTGCGCCGTGGAGCCACCTGGGAAAGATCTTTAGGATTATTGGCAACCAGCGCTGAACTTGCCCCTGATATTCCTACCAAAAGTGGCTTAATGCTGGGCCTAGGGGAAACAAATGATGAAGTGATTGCCGCATTGCAAGCATTGCGGCGGGTTAATTGCGCAAGGGTCACTATCGGTCAATATCTACGCCCTTCTCTTGCCCATATTCCCGTGGAGCGTTATTGCAGCCTTGAAGAATATAAAGAGCTTGAGATTATTGCCAAAGATCTAGGTTTTAGCCAAGTTCGTAGTGGTCCATTAGTGCGTAGTAGTTATCACGCCGCCTAGAAGAAAAATTTAACGGCAACCTCAGGGCCATATTGATGAGATGTGTAGCCATTATCTAGCCTTGCCCCATTATTCCAAGTTTGACCAAAATAACGCATTGAAATATTTAAACTTGTATTATTTCCAACGGCGTAACCAAAACCTAATTGGGCATTACCGGTGAGATCTTGCTCCCCAGCCAAACCAAAGCCAGCAAGATCAAAACGACCAAATGCACGCAACCTTGGAGCTAAAAATACACTTCCTTGTAGCCCAATCAATGGTTCCGCCCAGGTGCGGCTGAGCTTGCCTTGCTTAACAAATTGCCTTGGATTCTGCAACTGAGCCTCCACCACTAACTGAGCTTCTACGACCCTCACGCCTGCATAGGGGATCAAACTGAATTCACCTGGCACACCAACAGCTGCTTCCCGAGAGCCGAAGCGATAGCGCAATGCGAGATCATAGATGCCATTAATAGAACTAACAGTTGAATTACCACTTAATAATCCGCTACTCGTATTAAAAGATTGCTGGGCTCCTAATTGGCTATAACTTACATCAGCAAGCAAACCAACACGCTTATATTCAACACTCGCTCTCATCGCAAAAGCAGACTGCAATTGTTCCCCAAAAATCTCACTTGGATTTAGGGTGGTAACGGCATCAAAACCCTTCACCGTAGTGTTGGAATCCGCCCATGGGATGAGTGCATAAAATTCAGCCGTAGCTGCCCAATTAGAATTTGGAGCTGCTACCACAGGGGGAAGATCCGTCAAAGCTTGAAAATATCAAATCCCAATATACCCAACACACACATCTAAGCCAATCGAATCAATCGTCAAAGCGTCCCAATGCAAACAAAATAAATGCTTAATCTTTCTCGCATTAGAATTCTAACAATCGGCAAACAACGGCCAGGCTGGTGGCAAGAAGCTGCCACAATGTATTCAAAACGTCTTCCAGGGCTAGAAATCATTGAGCTGAAAGATTCTACTGTTGAAAAAGAAGGAATCGCAATTATAAATTGCCTTAAAAATAACGAAAAATTAATACTATCAAGTGAAGAAGGCGCTCAATATAATTCACGCGAATTCGCCCAAAAATTAAATAGCCTAACGGTTGATCGAATCGCAATCGCAATCGGTGGCGCCGATGGCCATAGCAAAAGTTTGAAGGAGAAAGCAAATTTGATTATTAGTTTATCTGCCCTTACATTTCCCCATGAATTGGCAAGATTAATTCTGCTTGAGCAGATTTATAGATCGAGCACAATTTTGCAAGGCGGGCCATACCACCGCGATTAAAAACATAATTAGGCCCTCTAAAAACCCAAGCGGCGAATACTGACGGCATAACCCTCAGCGCAATCAGCCATCATTAACAATCCAGGGCCGCCCCACACAATCCGCAAGGGCAAATCAAATAAACCAGCTCCCAACTCACGCGATGGCCTAAAACCGAGCTTTCGAAAATAACGTAACAACTTGTGATGTTGCTGTTCATTATCGCGAATTGCCAATATCTGGGCTCTACGGCACGGGGTTTGCTCTAGCGCCCAAGCAAAAGTAGCAGCCCAAATAAGATTACCAACCCCCTGGGTTTGAGTACCTTGCACCCGCATCGTATCTAACTGCAACCCCGAACCAATAGGTATAGACCAACCTTTCAACTCTCCAAGTAGCAGCATGCGATCCCCTTCCCTGCGAGCCACCCCAACCCGCAGTGTTTTCAGGCCTCCAAAACCACCAATCTGCAACCGCAACAGCAAACCACGCTGGGCTCCGTAGCTTTCTAAGGCGGCAAGATCAGGCATCATTTCTTACCAATATGCCTTTCATTGCGGGCTGCTGATAATTGTATTTGTTGTTGGCGATCTGAAAAACGCTCACGATCCTTTTCATTAAAATGCTCCAGGCAATGGCAACAACTCACCCCTTTTTCATAGCTGGGCAGGGAGCGATCTGCAGCAGCTAAAGGCATTCCGCAAGCAAAGCAAAGGCTATATTCGCCAGGGGTAAGTTGATGATTCAAAGCCACCCGCTGATCAAACACAAAACAATCCCCTTGCCAACTGCTTTGCTCGGGCGATACTCGCTCCAGATATTTAAGAATTCCCCCCTCTAAGTGGTGAACATCTGTAAAACCTTCAGCTAACAAATGGGCAGTTGCTTTTTCACAGCGAATACCGCCGGTGCAAAATAAAGCTAGCTTTTCAGCCTTGTGCTGCTCCATCAAGGGCTTTAGATGCCGCTCAACCCAAGCTGGAAAATTGCGGAAATTTTCAAGTTGTGGATTAATTGCACCTGGAAAAGTGCCCACACCAATTTCATAACTATTACGTGTATCAATAACTAACGTGTTGGGTTGATTAATAAGTTCATCCCACTGCTCAGGCACCACATATGTGCCTACCTGCTGCTGAGGATTCACTTCAGAGAGACCAATTGTAACGATCTCCTGTTTAATTCGCAATTTAAGGCGATGGAAGCATTGGCTCACACTCCAACTATATTTAACTTCTAAATCTCTAAATTCTTTTTCTTCTTGCAGTAAAAAAATGAATTCTTTTATGCCAACTTCTGGCCCGCACAATGTGGCATTAATTCCCTCTGGCGCCAAGAGCAAAGTTCCCTGCAACTGCTCTAGCTCTGCTTTATCAAGCAAGCGTTTGCGCAGGCTCTCTAACTGATTGAGGGCTGTGAATTTATAAAATGCGGCTACTAAGTAAGTCAAGGATTAATCAAGCAACGATGAAGGGCTGCACCCCTGCGGCTGCAAGCAGGGCCCGATCGGTTTCCACCTTTGGATTAGAGGTGGTGAGCAAGGTATCACCATAAAAGATGGAATCTGCCCCCGCCAATAAACAAAGAATCTGAGCCTCTTGGCTTAATTGTTCCCTACCAGCACTCAACCTCACTCGGCTGTGGGGCATCAAAATGCGAGCGGTTGCCACCATACGCAACAAATCAAGATTTTCATAGGGTTGCTGGTGCTCCAAAGGGGTGCCCTCAACAGCTACCAAACCGTTTATCGGCACGCTTTCAGGGTGAGGATTGAGGCTTGCTAAAACTTGCAATAACGAGGCACGATCCCTGAATGTTTCGCCCATGCCGATAATACCTCCGCAGCAAAGGTTGATCCCTGCCTGCCGCACTAATTGCAAAGTATCTAAGCGTTCTTGATAGGTGCGAGTGGTTATTATTTCGCCGTAATGTTCAGGGCTGGTATCAAGGTTGTGGTTATAAGAAGTGAGCCCTGCTTCCGCCAACCTATGGGCTTGATCAGCGTTCAACATGCCCGCGGTAACGCAAGCCTCCATCCCAAGCTTTCGCACCCCCTTCACCATTTCAAGCATTGCTTCAAAGGGAGCTCCAGCGCGAATTTCCCGCCAGGCCCAACCCATACAAAATCTTTGCGCCCCTGCTTGTTTTGCTGCTTCTGCCCGCTCAAGAACAGCTGCCACCTGCAGCTCTAGCTCCGGCCGGCCACTCACGTCGCTGCTGTTGTGCATCGATTGAGGGCAGTAGGCACAATCTTCTTCGCAACCGCCAGTGCGCACACTTAACAGGGAAGCCAGCTGCACTCGATAGCCGGGATTTGCTTCACGGTGCACCTGCTGGGCTTGCCAAAGCAAATCCACCAACGGCAAAGAAAGCAAAGCTTCAATTTCACTCAAGCTCCAGTTGTGGCGTATTTCAACTGTCATGGCTGCACCTCCAATACCCCGCCGAAACGGCGGCGTCTGCCTTGATAATCCCGCAAAGCTGCTTCTAAAGCAGCCCCATCAAAATCAGGCCAAAGCACTTCCGTAACGTGAAACTCAGCGTAGGCCAGCTGCCAAAGCAGGAAATTACTAAGGCGATATTCACCACTTGTGCGAATTAATAAATCTGGATCACGATCTCCTGCTGTATGCAATTCCTGGCCCAGTAAATGTTCATTAATCGCTTCTGGATCCAATTCACCTCGCTTAACGCGGCGAGCTAGGGCCCTAGCTGCTTGTACTAATTCATCTCTACTGCCGTAGTTAGTGCACACATTGAAGTGAATGCCGCTGTTGTTTTGCGTTTTAGCTGAGGCGGCAGCGATCAGATCTTGCAAGCCTTCTGGCAAGGCGGTGAGATCACCTAGAAAGCGAATCCGTACCTGTTCATTTTGTAAAGCTTCCAATTCCTTAGCGAGCACTCGCTCAAACAAGGTCATTAGGAAACTCACCTCTTCCCCAGGCCTAGCCCAATTTTCGGTGGAAAAGGCGTAAGCGGTGAGGGTGCCGATGCCCCAGTTATTGCAGAGCCTAAGGGTGGTTTTTAAAGCCTCTACCCCCTTGCGATGGCCCATTACCCGCGGCAAACCGCGCTGACAGGCCCAGCGGCCATTGCCATCCATGATCACCGCCACATGAGCTGGCAAGCGGAGGGGATCTAAGCCTTCAGGCAAGCAAGTTTGTTTGTTGGGGCATGGCACCACCACCAGGGGCCGGCTCATGGGGAATTCCTGGGCACAGATTCGGCGAGGTCAGCGCCGGATTTTGATTTTGAAAGCGTACGCGCCTGGCGCCTACGCCGATCACTCGACTGCAATTGCAATGCCTCCCCCAATAAAGCCCGCAACCTTTCCCTCGTAATAGGGCGCTCAAACTTGCCTTGGCAGGCAAGTGAAATTGTGCCTGATTCTTCACTCACCACCACGCATAAACAGCGCTCGTGCCGTTCTGTTAAGCCCAGGGCAGCCAGATGACGGGTGCCGTGGCGGGTAATGCTTTGGCGGGAAAGGGGCAAGATCACACCCGCTGATGCAATGCGATTGGCCTGAAGTAATACCGCACCATCATGTAATGGGGTTTCAGAAGAAAACAAATTCAGCATTAAATCAACCGAAAGCAAGGCATCGATCTGAACGCCGGGATTCAGAAAATCTTCTGGCCTGAGATCACTGCCAAGATCCAAAACCACCAAACCACCACAACGACGTTTTGAAAGTTGGCCAACCGTATCCACCAAAATATCTACGGTGCTGGAATCTTGCTTTCCAGATTGACGGCTTCCAAGCAACACATCCAAACGTCCTGTACCGAGTAACTCCATCAGCCGCCGCAATTCTCCTTGCAATAAAATCGCCAGGGCAAGGCCGCATACCAACACCAAAGCTTCCATCAATTTGGAAGTGAGGGGAAGATCTCCGAAGCGCTGCAGCAACCATCCCACAGCCACCAGCAATAGATACCCACGCAGCAGCCATAAAGTGCGTGGTTCAGTAACTCGGCCCAGTAAAAGAAACCCGAGGCTGGCAGCGAAAAGTAGGTCGAGTATCAACCGCAGCCAGAGCATTTCAACCACCTCTTGTGGATAAATTCAACTTAGCTATTTCAAGCGTTCTGGCAGTACGTCGTAGCGCAGCAGCTCGTCTGGCCTTTCGCGTCGCTGCACCAATTCAGCGCGACCATCAGCCACCAACACCGCTGCAGGCCTTGGAATGCGGTTGTAGTTGGAAGCCATCGAAGCGTTATATGCACCAGTGGCAAGCACCACCAACACATCGCCAGGCTTACTGGCAGGCAAATCAAGGTTGCGCAACAGCACATCCCCAGATTCACAGTGCTTACCAACCAAAGTAACTTTTTCCACCGCTGGGGCAGCGGCTTGATCAGCCAGGCAGGCCGTGTATTCAGATTGATAGGTAATCGGTCTGGGGTTATCACTCATGCCCCCATCTACCGCCACGTATGTACTGAAACCAGCTATTTCTTTCCTGCTTCCAATTTGATACAGCGTTATCCCGGCGCTCGCCACTAAGGAACGGCCTGGCTCACAAAGCAAGCGTGGCAAATCAAGCTCCCGCTCCTTGCAGGCCCCTGCGATTGCTTCCGCTACCACCTGAACCCAGCAATCGATGCTGGGGGGATCATCGGAGTTCACGTAACGAATCCCAAGGCCACCCCCCACATTCAAATCGGTAACGTTATGGCCGAGGGAACGGGCAAGAAGCAGAGCATCAGCTAAAACCGCCGCAAGATCGCGATGGGGGGTTAATTCAAAAATTTGTGAGCCGATGTGGGCGTGCAAACCACGCAAATGGGCCCAGCTGCAGTTGGCTAAAAAACGCAAAACCGTTTCTAGCTGATCGGGATCAAAGCCAAACTTGCTATCTAAATGACCAGTGCGGATGTATTCATGGGTATGGCATTCAATGCCAGGGGTAAACCTCAAGAACAGGGGAACTTTGCTGGAATGACCCTGGCAAAGCTCCTGCAACAACTCAAGATCACGCCAATTATCTACCACTACAGCCACCCCATGCTGAAGAGCTAATTGGATTTCTTCAGCTGATTTGTTGTTGCCATGCAAAACAATCCGCTCAGGTGGCATCCCCCCTTCCAAAGCGGTTAGCAATTCCCCTGCTGAAACTGCATCAAGCCCAAGACCCTCTGATGCAACAAGGGCTGTAATCGCCAAACTGCTATTTGCTTTGGATGCGTAGATAGCTAAGGAAGGGCCTGGGTAGTGGCGTAGCAGAGCTTCTCGATAAGCAACGCAAGCCTGCCTCAGGGTTAGTTCATCAAGCACATATAAAGGAGTACCAAAACGAGTTGCTAGATCGCTAAGCAAGCAACCTCCAACACGCAAACGCCCCTGGGAATCAAGCTCGGTGCTTATTGGTGCAAGATTGCGATTCGGACTTTCCAAATCAATATCCCCGTCTGCCCAGGGCAGCGAAGTTTTAGGCAACCCGGAGGAACTTGCCATGCTGATCACGATGCCATCAGAACCATCACCCCATCCTTTCAGCACTGCGGCCCCAACAAAGCTTGATTTGAACGCAATCGATGCTTGTTTTGCTCTTGATCAGCTGGTTTTCGCGGGCTTTTGGAGCGCAAACCAATGGCATCAGGAACTGCAATCAAAAAGCAATCTTTGCTTTGGCTATTGGTGCGTTGAGAAACCAAATCAGCTGATTGGCTTGATCTGCGGTTGCGTAGTAGCAGAAGAGCTTCAAATCAGCATGGTGGCTGTGGATCCAAATAAACAGCAACAGGGGCTGGGGCGCAGCCTGCTGCAGGCGTTGCTCGCATGCGCCAAAAGCATGGGTTGCCAGGAGGCCAGCCTTGAGGTTTCAGCAAAAAACAAGGCTGCGATCGCCCTATACGAGCAAGCTGGCTTCACAACCTGTGGAATCCGTAAGAGCTACTACCGAAATGGCGACAATGCATTGATTAAAGTGAAACGGTTTTGTGAAGTTTTGACGTAGTGATTACCGGCCAAAATAATCAGTAGCAGCCAATACTTTTTATTGATTTCAGTTAAAACATTCTTCAAACCGCAGTGATCGGATTTCCCCCCACAACAACCCACTAGTTCCTGATAGGTTTGTTGCATTCGAAGGCTCAGCCTCAAACCATGTTCGAGCGGTTCACCGAAAAAGCCATCAAAGTGATCATGTTGGCCCAAGAGGAGGCCCGTCGGTTGGGCCATAATTTTGTGGGAACTGAGCAGATATTGTTAGGTTTGATTGGAGAAGGCACAGGAGTTGCCGCAAAAGTACTCAAGTCGATGGGCGTAAATCTAAAAGATGCCCGAGTGGAAGTTGAAAAAATTATCGGGCGCGGTTCTGGTTTTGTTGCTGTTGAAATACCGTTCACTCCAAGGGCAAAAAGAGTACTTGAGTTATCACTAGAGGAGGCTCGTCAGTTAGGTCATAATTACATTGGTACTGAACATTTACTGCTTGGATTAATTAGAGAAGGTGAGGGCGTAGCTGCAAGAGTTCTTGAAAATTTAGGAGTAGATCTTGCCAAGGTTCGTACTCAAGTAATCCGCATGCTTGGCGAAACAGCCGAGGTAAGTGCAGGTGGCGGAAGCAAAGGCTCCACCAAAACACCAACCCTTGATGAATTTGGCAGCAACCTCACCCAGTTAGCTGCAGATGGAAAGCTTGATCCAGTTGTTGGTAGACAAAATGAGATTGAACGGGTAATTCAAATACTCGGGCGCCGCACTAAGAACAATCCAGTTTTAATTGGTGAACCAGGTGTTGGTAAAACAGCTATTGCAGAAGGTTTAGCTCAACGAATAATCGATGGCGAAATACCAGATATTCTTGAAGAAAAACGGGTTCTTACATTAGATATTGGTTTACTAGTTGCTGGTACTAAATACAGAGGAGAGTTTGAGGAGCGTCTTAAGAAGATAATGGAGGAGATCCGTGGTGCAGGAAATGTAATTTTAGTAATAGACGAAGTTCATACTTTAATTGGCGCTGGAGCAGCTGAAGGTGCAATTGATGCAGCAAATATCTTAAAGCCAGCTCTAGCGAGGGGGGAACTCCAATGTATTGGTGCCACTACTCTAGATGAATATCGTAAACATATTGAAAGAGATGCTGCATTAGAAAGAAGATTCCAGCCAGTAAATGTTGGTGAACCTTCAGTTGCTGAAACTATTGAAATTTTACAAGGTTTGAGGGAGCGCTATGAAACGCACCACAGGTTAAAGATCTCCGATGAAGCCCTCGTAGCAGCTGCAACCCTTGGTGATCGCTACATCTCCGATCGTTTTATGCCCGATAAGGCAATCGATCTAATTGATGAAGCTGGCAGCAGGGTGCGTTTACTGAATTCCAAATTGCCGCCAGCTGCAAAAGAATTAGACAAACAGTTGAGGGTTGTGCAAAAAGAAAAAGAAGTTGCCGTTCGGGAACAGAACTACACCAAAGCTGGTGAATTACGCGATAAGGAGGTGGAATTGCGTGAACAAATGCGTGGCATCACCCAGGCCCGTCGCGATGAATCCACACCAGCTCCTGATGGAGAATCCACTGAATCTAATCCTCCCCAAGTTTCTTCTTTTGAGGGTACGCCAGTTGTAAGTGAAGAAGATATTGCTCAGATCGTTGCCTCATGGACCGGCGTACCGGTACAAAAACTAACTGAAACAGAATCAGTAAAATTATTAAATATGGAGGAAACCCTCCACCAACGCTTGATTGGGCAAGATGAAGCTGTTAAGGCTGTTTCAAAAGCGATTCGCAGGGCCCGAGTTGGTTTAAAGAATCCAAACCGGCCGATTGCAAGTTTTATCTTCTCTGGCCCCACTGGAGTTGGCAAAACTGAACTCACAAAAGCACTAGCTGCATATTTCTTTGGCAGTGAAGAGTCGATGATTCGCTTAGACATGAGTGAATACATGGAGCGCTTTACAGTTAGCAAGCTGATTGGTTCACCTCCTGGCTATGTGGGCTTTAACGAAGGCGGTCAGCTCACAGAGGCGGTACGCCGTCGCCCTTATACCGTTGTATTGTTCGATGAAATTGAAAAAGCTCATCCAGATGTTTTCAATCTTTTGCTTCAATTACTAGAAGACGGCCGCCTAACAGACTCGAAAGGACGCACCGTAGATTTTAAAAATACTTTAATAATAATGACCTCTAACATTGGCTCTAAAGTTATTGAAAAAGGTGGCGGCGGATTAGGTTTTGAATTTGGCGGCGGAGATGCTCAAGACAATACATACAATCGGATTCGTTCATTGGTCAACGAAGAACTGAAGCAATATTTCCGCCCTGAGTTCCTCAATCGTTTAGATGAAATAATCGTATTCCGCCAACTCAACCGTGATGAAGTTAAACTAATCGCAGATATAATGCTCCTTGAGGTGTTTAAACGAATGCAAGAAAAAGGTATTAGTCTGTCGGTAACAGAATCATTTAAAGAACGTTTGGTAGAAGAGGGTTACAACCCTAGTTATGGAGCTCGTCCGTTGCGTCGGGCAGTGATGCGCCTACTGGAGGATTCTCTGGCAGAGGAATTCCTTTCCGGTCGGCTTACAGAGGGTGATGCGGCCCTAGTTGATGTTAATGAAGAGAAGCAAGTTGTAATAAGACAAACCACTCTCCCCCAAGAGGAATCTGAGCTAGCAAGCGCAAACGTCTAGTTAAGGATGAGTTTAGATTCCATCAACTCCCATAGCATTGCCCCTGTGCATTTACTACGGGGGCCTGGGGCTTGGCAGCAAGCATTACCGCTAATAAACGGTTTGTGTGGCCGGCCTTTACTCTTAGGGCGAAGCGCTTCCACAAGGTTAATTCGCAAACAATTAAGTGAGGATTTAACCAATCAAAACCTTGCGGTTGAGAATGCGGAACTACGTTTTGATTGCTGCGATTCAGATCTAGCACTTGTAGAAGAGCAAATTAAATTAAGCAATTGCGATGCGGTAATTGCATGCGGTGGCGGTAAGGTTCTTGATGCTGGCAAACTAATAGCGAATCATCTTGATCTTGCTTGCATCACTGTTCCTACCAGCGCGGCCACCTGCGCAGGCTGGACCGCCTTAGCCAATATTTATTCAGCAGCTGGCGCTTTTCAAGCAGATGTATCACTTAAACGCTGCCCTGATTTACTGATATTTGATCACCAACTCATCCTCACAGCGCCACCTCGCACCTTGGCCAGTGGCATCGCCGATGCAATGGCTAAATGGTACGAAGCATCAGTAAGCAGCGGCCAAAGCAGTGATGGCTTGGTGCAACAAGCTGTTCAACAAGCAAGGGTATTGCGCGATCAATTGCTTTTAGAAGGGGTTGAAGCATTACAAGATCCTGGCTCTGCTCCTTGGTGTCGAGTGGCGGAAGCAAGCGCCCTCACCGCTGGTTTAATCGGGGGCCTCGGGGGCGCCCGTTGCCGCACTGTTGCAGCCCATGCAATCCACAATGGGCTAACCCAGCTAGCTGAATGCCACGGCTCCATGCATGGCGAAAAAGTTGCTTTTGGGGTGCTCGTGCAACTGCGTTTAGAAGAGCAGATTGGTGGCAGCGGTTTAGCTGCTCAAGCGCGCAGACAGCTTCTGCCTTTCTTTAAAAAATTGGGCCTGCCAGTGAATTTGCAAGAATTAGGGCTTGGTAAAGCCAGCCTTGAGCAATTGCAACAGGTATGCAAATTTGCCTGCAAGCCGGGTTCTGATTTGCATCATTTGCCGTTTCCTGTTGGCGCCGATGATTTGTTGGCAGCTTTAGTTAGCAGCAGCCAAGGATGCCTAACCCGCTAAGCGCTGCTGCCCAGCAGCTGATTGATCCACAAGCCAGGGCCCTAGCTGCAAATGTTCGCTGGTTGCAGCTAAATCTCGGGGGCGCTTTAGCAAATTTGAATTGGCCAGTAGCGGTGTTAGGGGAAGGCACGCCTTTATTAATGTTGCATGGATTTGATAGTTCTTTTTTAGAATTTCGCCGTATTGCTCCTCTTTTAGCAAGTAACTATCAACTTTGGATTCCTGATCTTTGCGGATTTGGCTTTTGTCCGCGCCCAATCGCTGCCGCTTACGGGCCCCAGCTGGTGATCGAGCACTTGTTAGCACTTACGGCTGTAATTAATGCAGAAAATCCCTCTGCACCCCTCGGCTTAATCGGTGCCTCGATGGGCGGAGCGGTTGCAATTGTTTTAGCGAGAGAATTGGAGCAGGCCAACCCCAAAAAACTGCAGCAAATATTGTTACTGGCACCAGCTGGATTAACCGGGAAACCAATGCCATTGCCCCCATTACTAGACAAACTTGGTGTTGCTTTCCTCGGCTTAGCAGCAGTGCGCAAAGGGCTTTGCCGCCAAGCATTTGCTGATCCAAAATCAAGCGTAGGGGCAGCCGAAGAGGAAATTGCCAGCCTGCATTTACAAAGCCCAGGCTGGGCCCATGCCCTTGCTTGCTTTGCCCGGAGTGGTGGTTTTGCAGGAGTTGGCGCTCCATTACCAGCTGCCCCCTTAACAGTGTTGTGGGGTGCAAATGATCGCATTTTGAGGCCGCCCTTGCGGCTTGCAGCAGCGGCGCTGCTTGGGGATTGCTGCACAGAATTGCAAAATTGCGGACACCTCCCCCACCTCGATCAACCCGAAAAGGTGGTAGCCCATTGGCTAAATTTTCAGCCTAAAACACCCGCATGAGCGGACCCCTCTTGAATTTGATCAGCCAAGGTGTACGCCTTTGGTTGTATAGCGTTTGCGATGAATTACAACATCTAAACCTGCAATTAGAGGGTTCTGCTTTAGCCATGCTTGGGGGCAACCTTGAAGGGGCAAAACTAGAAGCAAAGGGGGTGGTATTTCAATCTTTAGCCATCGCAACGGTGGAGCTTCAAAGTGAACCTATCAGTTTTGATTTAACACAACTACTAAAAGGAAAAGATCTAAAGCTAAATAAGCGTTTTCGCATTCATGGCAAGGTGGAATTTAGCGGTGAAGGCCTTTGCAAATCCCTTGCTAATCCCCATTGGCTAAGTTTCAGCAACAACCTAGCAATACTTTTATTTGGTAATTCAAAATTAAAAAGCTACGAAATCAGTGAAAACAAACTCACCTTATATAGCAGCCAGGGCGAATTCATTAATTGCGGTTTAGAAGTTATAGATGGTGAACTCTGGCTAACGCCAATAACTGCAGCAAACAGCAAAGCGATTCAGGTGCCTCTCGATTCCGCAATTAGGCTTGAGGAGCTATCAATTAATCAGCAACATTTAACCTTATCTGGCAGCTCAATTGTTAGCGTGAAATCGGCTGAATTAAAGTAACAAAATAAAAAACAACCGCCGGCGTAAATAAATAACTATCAACCCGATCTAAGATTCCTCCATGGCCTGGAATTAAGGCGCCGGAATCTTTTACACCCGCATCCCGTTTCATCATCGATTCAGTGAGATCACCCACCAAAGCGAAAAGGGCCACCAACGCGCCCAATACCGCCCCAAGAGCCCAGCCCCAATTCCAACCGAGCAGCACCCCGCCGATGGCGCCGCAAACAACGCAGGCGATTAAACCCGCCAGGGCACCTTCAACAGTTTTCTTAGGAGATATCTCAGAAAGCATCGTGCGGCCGTAGCGGCTACCCCAGAGATATGAACCACAATCTGCCGCCCAGATCAATACAAAAGCCAACAGGGTGATCGCCAAACCATCAGGAGCTGCCCTTAAGCGCACCCAATGGCTTGGCAGAAAGCCAAGATAAAAAAGACCAAAGATCGAAGCCGCGATATCGGAAATACTGCCGGTTACTGGTTGCAACAACAACCAACCACAAATAACCGTACCCGCCAACGGCAACACAGCTGCCGTAAGGGGGCTGGCTTGAAATAACTGGGTGGTAATCAGCAAAAGTTGGCACACCACCAAGGTGGTTTTTGTTGCTGGCCTAATTCCTTTAAATTGAGCTAATCGAAAAAATTCTAAAAGAGCAAGATGAACAATTACCCCAAGGCTGAGGGTGAACCACCATCCACCAAGCCAAATAATAATTAAGGCGAAAATTGCCGCCGCCAAGCCGCTCAACCACCTATTCATATTTTCATTCCAGGCAATTTCATATCCTGCTGCCAAGCAAGCTCATTGATGGCGCTCCGCTGCGATTAAAAAGAGGGGTTCTGCCGCCCCCAAGCGGGTTTGATCGCCCCGGCGTTGCATGCGGTGCACCGTTGCTTGCACCACCTGAAGATCTGTGGCTGCAAGCTGGCCAAGATGGTCGGTGGCATCAACCAATCCCTCCAAACTTGAGGTGCTTATCACTAGCCGCCCCCTCAAAGCAAGGCAATCCCACACCGCCCTCAGCACATCTCCAAGGGGGCGACCCACCTCCAGCAGCACTCGATCTGGATTAGGGGCAAGCCTATGGAGATCACCCGGTGCTTGCCCTTGCAACACCTCCAGATTCTTGATCCCAAAACGGGCCCGGTTGCGCTCAAGCAACTCCACAGCCTCCGGATCGCGTTCTAACGCTTGCACCCTGCCCATGGGTAACAAACGGGCGATTTCAAGGGCAAGAGCGCCGGTTCCGCCCCCCACATCCCAAACCACTGAATCGGGCCGTGGCCGCAAATGGGCCAGCAGCATCACCCGTTGTTCCATGGGCGTGGGGCTAAAGCCAGGGGCAGCCTCAAAGGCTCCATCTGGTATCCCCGGGGTAACGAAATCCCATTGATAGGGGGCCTGGACCGACACCTAAATCAAGCCAGAACTTCAACCGTATCAGCGATCTGCCCCCCCCATAGCAACTGCTGTTGTTGCAACCACTGAATGCGGGCTGGATCTAGTTGTTCCCCTGGAAGCAATAAAGCGATACCAGGGGGATACGGACAGATGGTTTCAGCTGCAATCCGCCCTGCCGCCTCAGCTAAAGGCAGTGTTATTGAAGGCAGGCGCCATGCCTCGGCAAGAGGCACTTGTAATCCAGCCAAGCGAGGAAATGGTGGGGGATCAAGCGGTGGCAAAGATGGCACTTTTTGCTGGCAATATTTCAAACGCTCTAATTCGCGGCAGAGGCGCCGACGCAGTGGCGCGATGGGAGCCAAACCAAGGCAAAAAGTGAGTGTTAATGCTTCCGGGCATTCCGCTACAACCCCCCTTTGCATTAAGTAGTCGTCTGCGGCACTACCGCTAAGGCCCCACTGGGCGCAATGCAATACAAAGCGCAAAGGGTCTTGGTTTTGCACAAGGGGGATACCTTTTTTTATCAGCGCAGCCCTAAGGCTTAAGGCTTGGTTTAGGCAGCGTTGCAAGTGACGCTCACCAGCAACCGCTGAGTATCGAGCCACCGCTTGTTCTGTTGAAAGCAGCAACAAAGCACTGGGGCTACTGCTTTGAAACCAGAGCAGGGCCCGCTCCAATTGCTGGCTTTGCAACCTTTCACCTTGTAGATGAAGCAACGCGGTTTGCCCCAAACTGCCAAGGGTTTTGTGGATCGATTGCACCACCAGATCAGCGCCAGCGGCAATAGCCCCCCGGGGCAGGCTGGCCGCGAAATTAAAATGGGCGCCATGGGCTTCATCTACAAGCACCGGCAGCCCAACACCATGGGCGATCGCCACCAAAGAATCCAGCTCGGCAGCCAAGCCCTGATAGGTGGGGGATACAAGCACCAGCAAAGCAACAGAACCGGCCTTTTCAAGGATTTGTTCCAGCCATTGCGCCGGCAAGGGTTGGGCTAAGCCAGTGGCTTGATCAAACGGCACATCGTAAAAAAGTGGCTCCAAATTGCCAAGCAAACAACCGTGCAACAAGCTGCGGTGATGGTTGCGGGGCAACAAAACCCGTGCCCCTGGTGCGGCTGCCCCCAACAAAGCTGCCTGCAATAAACCGCTGGCGCCATTCACCCCATACCAGCTCTGGCTTACGCCAAAAAAAGCGGCCAGCTGTTGCTGGGAAGCAGCTACCGCCCCCTCCCGTAGCAACGGCCCGCCAAGCTCTGGCAGTTCAGGTAAATCAAGCTGCCAGGGCAACTGTTGCTGCACGCCACTACCAAGCCAAGCCCTGCCGCGGCCATGGGCTGGTAGATGCAAAAAAACCCCCTTGCGGCGAGCTTCTCGCCTAAGCGCAACTTCTAAGGGCCAGGGCTTATGGGCAGCAGCTAATGGATTCCACACCAGATCAGTGATTCAGTTTCTAGAGTTTGTTTAGTTATGAGTTCGGCCATCTATAAGCGCCCTGCTGTTCCCCTTCATCAACTGCTGGGACGCCTGCTGGTGGTGCTATGGCAACTGGGCCGATTAAGCCTCACTCTTTTAAGCCAAGGTAGTAGTAAGGATCCGCAGGTGCAGAAGCGCCTCGGCGCCTTACTACTAAGTACTCTTACTAATCTCGGGCCTTGTTTCATTAAATTAGGGCAGGCATTATCCACTCGTCCAGATTTAGTTAATCGCGATTGGTTAGAGCAATTAACACGTTTGCAAGATGATCTTCCCTCCTTTGATCACGATATAGCTCTTGCAACTATCGAGCATCAGTTAGGTGCTCCAGCAAGCAATTTGTTTGCTATTTTTCCAAGTAAGCCAATTGCAGCAGCAAGCCTTGGCCAGGTTTATAAAGCGCAGATGCACGATGGGCGCTGGGTAGCGGTAAAAGTGCAAAGGCCAAAGCTGCACGCAAAGTTAGTGCTTGATCTAGCTGTAATTAGATTGCTGGCTCAATTTACGGGCCCCTTTCTTCCCCTAAATTTAGGAGATGATTTAACAGCAATAGTTGATGAATTCGGCAATACACTGTTTAGAGAAATAGATTATGAATTAGAAGCTGATAATGCAGAACGCTTTGCGGCATTATTTGATGATGATCCAAGTATAGTTATACCGGCAGTTGAGCGAATGTTAAGTAGCCAAAAGGTGCTTACTACCACCTGGCTTGAAGGAGTTAAGTTGCAGGAAAGGTCGGTGCTTGAAGAAAATCAATTAGATCCCACAACCCTTGTAAAAGCTGGGGTAATTGCAGGGTTGCGGCAACTTTTAGAGTTTGGTTATTTCCATGCAGACCCTCATCCAGGCAATTTATTTGCACTACCTGGCGGCAAGGATGGCAATGGCCGTTTGGGATATGTTGACTTTGGCATGATGGATATGCTTAGTAATGATGATCGCTTAACCCTTACCGATGCGGTTGTTCATTTAATTAATCGTGATTTCCTATCCCTTGGCCATGATTTTGTGCGGCTGGGATTTTTGCAACCAAATACTGATTTAAGCCCAATTCTTCCTGCATTAGAAGAGGTGTTAGGCGGACAACTTGGCGAATCGGTTGGCAGCTTTAATTTTAAAACGATCACCGATCGCTTTTCAGAGCTGATGTTTGATTATCCTTTTAGGGTGCCGGCTCGGTTTGCCTTAATAATTCGAGCAGTGGTGAGTCAGGAAGGTTTAGCTTTAAGATTAGATCCAGATTTCAGCATCATTAGGGTTGCATATCCCTACGTTGCAAAACGTTTACTCGCTGCCGATACTGAAGAATTAAGGCGAAAATTGCTTGATATTTTATTTGACAGTGCAGGCAAATTACAACTTCAAAGATTAGAAAACTTGCTTGATGTTGTGGGTCAAGACGGCAGCCCCACCGATTTGCTACCCGTGGCGGGTGCTGGATTGCGATTAATTCTTGGCCCCCAGGGCCATGATCTGCGCCAGAGGCTTCTGCTCACTCTTGTGCGGGACGGACGCCTCAACACGGAGGATCTCAGCAATTTGGCAAAACTGTTGCGGCGCCGTTTTGGGCCTAAACGGCTTGCCAGCGACCTACTGGCCAAGTTGAGCTCCTAGCCTGTAGCACCACTCAGGCGGCTATTGGACTACGACAGCATTGAATTTGATCTTCCTTACGCGGTAATCCAACAGCCGCCTTTCCTGCTCAGTGGTTTTGGCCTAGCCATTGGCGTGCTCTGTGGCCTCACTTTTGCAAAACTGATCCAAAATCGCCTAGAGGCCTGGAAGCAAGATCGCTTACCCCTGCTGCCCCTTGGCAATGCAGAAACCTCCATAGCTTTTGCCGGAACTCTGATTGGAATCACCCTGTTTATCGGAGGGGCCTTGCAGGTGTTTGGCTTTGCGGCAGGGGCGGCAATGCTGGTATCAATGCTGCTTGCTCTCCTTACTGGCGGTGGCCTCTGGGTGCAGCTAGAGCGCTTGATGAAGCAGGTGGAAGAGGGTAGTTTTAAAGCGGTGGATTTCGATAACTTCGATCAGTTTTTCTGAACTGGCTAGTAAATGAGCCGAGTTTGATTAAGGTTTGAAATATCACGCAATTTCTTTGTGGCGGTGAGCTCCCCCAGCCAAACCAATCCAGCCCGATTGCTTGTGGTGGAAGACGACGAAACAATTCGCGAAACCATTACTGAAGCCCTGATTAATGAAGGGTTTGTGGTGGATGCAGTAGCCACTGGCAATGGAGCCCTTGAGCGTTTTAAGGGCAGCCCGGATCAGCTGCCCTTCGATTTAGTGTTGCTCGATTTAATGCTGCCTGGAGTTAGCGGCCTAGATGTGTGCCGCTATGTGCGTCGCCGGGGCTTCTCAACACCGATTTTGGTTGTAAGCGCCCGCGATTCCGAAACAGACAAGGTGGTGGGGCTTGAGGTGGGGGCGGATGATTACTTAATTAAACCGTTTGGCATGCGGGAATTGGTGGCCCGTTGCCGCGCTTTGCTGCGCCGCAGCGGCAGCAACGGCGACAGTGGCGAAAAGCAAGTATTGCGCCATGAAGACATCACCCTCTATCCGGAGGAATGTCGTGTTACCCGCGGCGGCAAGGAGGTAAATCTTTCCCCCAAGGAGTATCGCCTGCTTGAAATGTTTATGCAAAATCCAAAGCGGGTTTGGAGCCGCGATAAATTATTAGAGCGAGTTTGGGGTATTGATTTTATGGGTGATAGTAAAACTGTAGACGTACATATTCGCTGGCTAAGAGAGAAATTAGAAACCAATCCGAGCGCTCCTGAATTTATACTAACTGTACGCGGTTTTGGTTATCGTTTCGGATGATATTTGGTTTAAAAAAGTTATGGCGCAAGCCCAATTGCTTGGATGCAGAACAATTACTCGGCTGGCTTGAGGATTCACCTCAAGGGCTGTTGGTTTTGGATCCGTGGAACCGCTTACAGCATATAAATAGTAGGGCAAGGCGCCTCTTAAATCTATCCAACGCATCGATACTGTCAAATCGCTACCTTCTAGAAGTAGTGCGCTGCCATCAATTGGACGCTGCGGTGGCTGAAGCACGCCGCAGCAACAGCAGCCAAAGAGTTAGCTGGAATGCCACCGCCGTGAGCGCTACTCCACTTGAACCGGAAAACATCAGTTCTGAACCCTTGGAGGCCCTCGCAATCCCTGGCGCAGGGGGTTGGATTGGTGTTTTTGTGCAAAGTTGCCAGTCTTTGCAATCCCAACAACAACAGCAGGAGCGCTGGATTAGCGATGTAGCCCACGAATTGCGCACCCCACTCACTGCCCTATCGCTTGTAACCGAATCCCTTGCCCAAAACCCCAACAAAAAGCAGGTGGTTCAGATTGAGCGATTACAGCGAGAACTAGATCGTTTACAGCGCTTAGTTTCAGATCTATTGGAATTAAATAAACTTGACAATCCATCTCTAAATAACACTGAAAGCAGCATAAAAATAGTAAATATTCGTGATTTAGTTGGCAAAGCATGGCAAACAATTGCTCCATTAGCAGAGCAGCATCAGATTGATCTTGTGCTCGAAAGCAGCAATGCCCACCCCGTAATGGGTAATCAAACTTTATTACACAGAGCCCTATTAAATCTGCTTGATAATGCCTTGCGTTTCAGCCCAGATGAAACCGAAATCAACGTTAAACTTCAACTTGAAGGTCGTTGGCAGCGCATAGAAATTAGCGACCAAGGCAATGGTTTTAGCCCGGAGGATTTGCAACATATGTTTGAACGATTTTATAGAGGTGATCCATCCCGAGCCAGTGCCAAAAGGGTGGGCAGCGGCCTTGGTTTAGCAATCGTGCAACAGATCGCAATAGCCCATGGGGGCCATATCCGCGCCCGCAACAACAGCAGTGGTGGTGCATTGTTGGTTTTGTCGTTGCCCGTGAGCCCATGAGCCGTTTACGGTTGCAAAAATTACTTTCTGCCGCTGGGGTGTGCTCCAGGCGCCGCGCTGAGGAGCTAATGCTTCAAGGCCGCATTTTGGTAAATGGGGTGCGGGCAAAACCAGGCGACCAAGCCGATCCAGCAATTGATCGCATTGAAATAAATGGCAAGCCACTCCCTGCCAAGGCTTCCTGCTGCACCTTGCTGCTGCACAAACCAAGGGGAGTGCACAGCACCTGCCACGACCCAATGGGCAGACCCACGGTTTTAGATCTGCTGCCGCCGGATCTAGCGAGGGGGCAAGGGCTCCACCCAGTGGGGCGCTTGGATGCCTTTAGCCATGGGGCTCTGCTGCTTAGCAACGATGGTGAGATCACCCTCAGCCTCACCCACCCCCGTTTTAATCATCCCAAGCGCTATTTGGTGTGGGTAGAGGGGAACCCCAGCCCTCAGGTATTGGAGCGCTGGAGCAAAGGGGTGCCCCTTGATGGGATCGCTAGCCGTGCGGTATTTGTGGCATTAAAGGAACATGGCAGGCGGCGCAGCTTGGTAGAAATTGAGATGAAGGAGGGGCGTCATCGTCAAATTCGCCGCACCGCGGAATTATTGGGCCACCCGGTTTTAGATCTGCAGCGTTTATCAGTGGGGCCAGTGCAATTAGGTGATCTGGAGCCTGGCGCCTGGCGATGGTTAAGTGAAAGCGAAACCACTGCCCTTGCCAAATTATTAAATCCCCCTGAACCCGATTACGAACAATCCGAAAAGCCAAAGCGTTTCCGTGGCCAAAGTTAAAAGCAACCAAAAGATTTCCGTAAAGCAGCAACAGCAGGAAGCTGCATTGCGTTCCTTTGGCCTGCGCTTACAGCGGGAAAGGGAACAGCAAAACCTCAGCATGCGCCAACTAGCCCTTGATACGCGAGTTAGCACAGCTGTGCTGGAAGCCCTAGAAAAAGGCTGGATTCAACGGCTGCCGGAAGCTGCTTTTCTTGGCACGATCCTGAAGAAACTGGCGGAACGCTTAGCGCTTCCAAAAACAGAAGTTGCAGAAGTAATTAAGACAGCTTTACCCCCAATCCACAAAAGCTCAGTGGGCGGAGATGATGCCTTAACTGGTTTCACCCTTGGCTCGATCGAACTATTTAGTACCTGGCAAGGCACTATTGCCTATGGAACATTGCTAATGGCGCTCATCTACGGCCTAAACCTTCAACAACAACAATTAATTAGATCCGGCAGTTTCAGCCCTGCTCCGATTGCACCGCAACAAGGCCTAAAAAGAGAAGCCCAACCGCTCACCAAATTGCTGCAGCTCTACCCAGAACTAAGACCTCTGCCATAAAGCTTGCCTAGTTGTTGCAGCCCCTCAAGATGGCCCCTCAAATTGGCAATTGGTTGATCCAATCGCCATTTCCAATTTCCGCTTGCTGTGCCTGGAGTATTGAAACGGGCCTGATCATCAAGGCTCATCAGATCCTGCAGCGGCACCACTGCTAGATCTGCTGTGGATCCAAGCGCTAACCGCAACAATTCCCAACCAGGGGATTCCACCGGATGACCCAAAAGATTTTGCAGTTGCTGTTTCACTGCATCTGATTGTTGCTGCCACCAGCCCCTTGCTGTGGCGTTGTCGTGGGTGCCGGTATAAACAACCCAACTACCAGTGCCAAAGTTTTGAGGTAGGTAGGCATTAGTTGGATCAGCTTCAAATGCGAATTGCAACACCTTCATGCCAGGGAGATCAAAACTTTCCCGTAGAGCGTCTACATCAGGGGTAATTACACCAAGATCCTCAGCCACAAGCGGCAAGGGGCCGGCGCAACGGCGGCTGAGCTTTTTCAGGATTGCTTGCCCAGGTGAAGGCAGCCATTCGCCAGCTTCAGCTGTGCTATCGGCACCAGCCACACTCCAAAAACCGGCAAAGGCGCGGAAGTGATCAAGCCGCAGCAAATCAAATAACTCCAGCTGCCTTTCAAGCCGCTGCAACCACCAACGGTAGCCATTTAAACGATGACGGCTCCAGCGATATACAGGCGTAGACCAAAGCTGACCGGTAGCTGAAAAATAGTCTGGCGGTACACCACTTTGTTGAGCAAGGCTGCCATCGGGATTAAGGCTAAATAAGCCCGGCTTACTCCACACATCAGCGCTGTCGTGAGCGCCATAAAAAGGTAGATCACCTAGTAATTGCACGCCGCGCTTTTGGCTGTGGGCGCGCAATGCCTGCCATTGCTGCTGCAACTGCCACTGCTGTAGAGCCTCTTGCTGCAGCAGTGGCGCCTCCTGTTCGTCTAGTTGCTGAATTACAGCTTTATGGCGAGCGGCATAGGCTTTAGGCCACTGCCACCAAGGGGCCCCCTCAAAACGGCGGTGCAGCACCATGAAGCGGCAATGATCTTTTAACCAAAACTGCTGCTGCAAGCACCAGCGGCTGAAGCTTTGATCGAGAGCTGATTGGGGCTCCAGCTGATCGGGATCTAAAAATTGCGGATTAAGGGCAAAACCGCTAGGGGAGCTGTAAGGGGATCCAGTGTTATCTGTTGGGGCAAGCGGTAAAACCTGCCACACCTTCACTTGATGATCGGCAAGAAGATCGATCCACTCAAGGGCCGCTTGGCCAAAGCAACCGCTAGAGCCAGGGCCAGGCAAACTGGAAACATGCATCAATACACCGAATTGGCGCTGGCCCCCCAGCAGCTTTAAGAGATTGCTCATAGCTGAGGTAGGCGGTAGCGGTTCACAATCTTGCGGGCAAAGGGGGGCAGATGGCTTTCCACCATGTGGGGATGATGGCGCATTAACCACAGCGCATTTCTTGTGAAGTGGGAATCAATAGAGAAACGCGCATATTCCAAGCCTTTAGGCCCCACTTTTTGCACAACAAAACCCACTAGTTCCGCCAGCCAACCGGGCAGTTTCAGGGCTTTGTCGTATGCCTCTATGCCCTGCTGCACAGCTTGCCTGCGGTTACCTGCACTCATCACAGGTTGGGTTTGTAATTCCTTCTCAACAAGATCCAAAAGCTGCTGGCCACGGTTGTTACGCACCACTAACCATTGCCAGCGAAATGGCGCTCCCATGTAACCCACCACTAAATCAGCAGCGGCATTTACGTAGTCAAAACAGCTAAGGCAACTGGGGGCAAACACCTCCTTAAGTTTTGGTGTGTCGAGGCCAAAAAAGGGCACAGTTTCTTTACTGCCATCGCTGTGGCGAAAGTGAATTCGAAAATCCTGCATAAATTCGTAGTGCACCACTGTGTCTGGGGAGCGACTACTGGAATTCAAGAAGGTTTGCAAACCAGCCCTGCTCACGTTGTCTACGCAAGGCAAACCCAACACATAAAGCTCTTCGAGGCCAAGACTGCTTTGCACCGCCCTTAGCGCCTGGGTTTGACAGCCCACACCCACCACAAGTAAGCGACGGATGCCACTGCCAGGTAGCTGTTCCAGCACCGAAAGGTTGTTGGAAAGAGTTGGTTTATTTACCCGTGCTGCGCGCACCTCAGCAACGCTGCGGGCAAGCACCGGCACCGGCGTAAAACGATCATCTGGGCTTTGCTGCACGCAGACAACCGCATCAACCAGCCCCTGCTCTAGGGCGCGTTCACCGATGCTGCTAACGATGCCAGTCCACTGTGCCCCCTCCAGCCCAGGTTCAAGCCTGCCGCACAACATGCGCTGGAAAACACCGAAATAAAGCTCATCCTCGTTATCAAGCTTGCGGCTGCGGCCATGGGCTTGGAATTCCAGCTGATCAAATTGTTGATGTATGAAGGCGCAGGCCTGGCGCACATAGGCCACCCAGCGGGTATCGCAAAGGCCGCAATCACTGCAAAGCTGCTTGGCTGGCCTAACCGTGCCACGGGCCATGGGGCGGGCCCTTTCGTGGGGAGCAAATGTCAATGCACACGAACTCGCGCTCAGGCCCCAAACTATCGGGCATGGTTACCGTTTCGCCGCCTTCAAACAAACAACCTTGGCAGCAACTGCGGCGGCGCAGCCGGGTGCTTTGGCGGCTTGGAGTTTTAACTGCTGGGATCGGCCTGGGTGCAGTTCTAGGGGGGCAACTAATTCCTCTGAAGGCACCCAAGCCAATCGAGGATCTACAGCCGGCCATCAGCCGCCTTGCAGATCCGCCCGGCCGGCCCCAAACCCTGCTACTACTTGGCCTTGATAGCGAAAAGATCAACGCCAAAAACCAAGCCCTAGCCCAGGTGCAGCTGTTACTTATGGCGCGGGTGCATCCAGCAGGGGGCCTAGAGCTGCTGCAGATCCCAAGCGAATTAGCGGTGCTACTGCCGGGCCAGCAAAAATTGCAACCGCTAACGGATCTCTATCGCCAGGGGGGTGTTGCCTTAATTGCAGATGTGGTGGCTCAATTGCTGGCAAATGGCGGTGAACCCGTGCTGCCAGATCGCTACCTATTGATACCAAGGGGTGCCATGCAGGAAGCAATTAATGGCATCGGCGGGCTGCCCTTCAACATTGAAACCGCCATGAGATATCAAGATAAAAAAAGCAAATTAAAAATTGAATTAGATGCGGGCCAGCAATGGCTAGGGGGCGCTCAGCTAGATCAACTATTGCGCTTTCAAGGCCCTGATCAAGGTGATAGCGGCAGGCGCCAACGCCAACAGCAACTTGTGTTGCCCCTGGCAGAGCGCCTGGCTGATCCCAATGTTGTGCCAAAACTTCCCGCTTTATTACTAGGGCTTCGCTCAAAGTTCGATACAAATCTGGGCCATGGAGAAATGCTCAGCCTGCTGGCCGCAGGGCTAAAAAATCCGGATTTAATCAGCCTCAGCCGGCTACCGCTTAGCAGCACATCTGGGCCGCGCCGCCTTGATCAACAACGGGCCACCCCCCTGCTCGAGCTTTGGCATCAAGGCCAAAGCCCAACTTCAGAAAATTCCTTAATAAACCTTGAAGGCGCAGAAGGAGAAAGCACCACAAGGGCCCTCGAGCTGCTTCAAGGGGCAGGCTTAATCGCGCAGCTGAGTAGCAACAGCGCAGAACAGCAACGGCAACGCACACTGATCCTGCACGGCCGCAATCCAAAGCAGGCCCTGGCAGTGCGAAAAGTGCTCGGGGTTGGGGAACTGCAACGGGGGCCTTTGAGCCCTGGCGCCGAGGTTGAAGTGTTGCTTGGCAAAGATTGGCTCGTTAAAAAGCACTAGGCCAAATCGAGCTGCCGCAGTCTTTGCTTCATCAGAATTGCCAATGGGGCTGTGAGAGCAAGGGCCTGGCGATCCCCTGGCTGCCAATTACCTAACCAAGCCAAATTCTCTTGCCGCCGCTGTTGAGGCTCCCAATCCCCCCCCACCTGCAATAAGCCCACAAGAGGTACGCCCGCCTGTTTCAGCAACGCCTGATGCAGTGCTGCCTCGCCATGCAGCCGCGGCCCGCCAGGTAAAACCAAAAGTGTTGGCAGCCGATGGGCGGCAAGGGGTTCAACCCAATCCACCAATTCCAGATCATCTGGCAGCACCCAAAGGCGCTCTTCCCCAAACTGCAATTGAGGGTTTGCAGCGGCATTATTCAACCAGCGCAGAGGGCCCCAACCCATGGAGCCACAGGCCCAAGCGAAGGGGGCAACCACGGCACTGGCGTGGGGAGCGCAAATTAACAAAACATCCATTTGAGGCGGGATAGAGGGCTCGCTTCTACGATCGGGGCTCATCATCACAATCACAGCCCAAGCGCCGTGACGAGATTTTTGGCCACCGAACGCAGTATCACCAGCCTCCATCCTGGCGACGGCAATCGTTTGCGGTTGTTTAGCGGCAGCGCAAACCCAGCACTTGCCAATGAAATTGCTGCTTATTTAGGTATCCCAGACGGACCTCGGGTAAGCAAAAGCTTTGCTGATGGTGAGATTTACATCCAAATCCAGGAATCGATCCGCGGTTGCGATGTGTTCCTGGTGCAACCCACCTGTGCGCCGGTAAACGACCACTTGATGGAACTGCTGATCATGGTGGATGCCTGCCGTAGAGCGTCGGCGCGTCAAATCACAGCAGTGGTTCCCTACTACGGCTACGCAAGGGCAGATCGCAAAACAGCGGGTAGGGAATCGATTGCTGCAAAATTGGTAGCAAATTTATTGCTTGCCTCTGGGGTTAATCGGGTGCTGGCGATGGATCTGCACTCATCCCAAATACAAGGTTATTTTGATATTCCCTGCGATCACATCTACGGGGCACCGGTACTGGTGGATTACCTAGCCACCCGCGACCTAGGTGAGGTGGTGGTGGTATCACCCGATGTGGGTGGAGTTGCAAGAGCGCGAGCTTTTGCAAAGCGGATGGATGATGCTCCCCTAGCGATTATTGATAAACGCCGTTCTGCTCACAACGTGGCTGAAAGCCTCACAGTTATTGGTGATGTGAAAGGTAAAACGGCAGTTTTAGTAGACGACATGATCGATACCGGCGGCACGATTTCAAAAGGGGCGCAACTACTGCGGCAGAGGGGCGCTGAACGGGTAATTGCCTGCGCCACCCATGCGGTGTTTTCACCGCCAGCTATTGAGAGGCTTGCTGAACCAGGCTTATTTGAAGAGGTGCTGGTTACAAATAGCATTCCAATACCTGCAGATCAATACTTCCCACAACTGCAGGTTCTTTCTGTAGCAAATATGCTCGGTGAAGCGATTTGGCGCATTCATGAAGAGAGTTCTGTGAGCTCAATGTTTCGTTAAAAAAGATGAACTTAATCGCAAAACTATTCGCGAAAATACATATCCCGAAGCGATCCAGCCTGCTTTTACCTCTGTTCATTGGAGCTAATGCTCATTTTATAAATCCCGCCATAGCAAATTCAAACCGAGTTGGGGTATGGCTTACTAATACTCCAAGCCCGCTCTATTACGAAGCAACTCGTATTGATCGGGCAGTGAATGAGTTAGCTGATGCAGGATTTAATACTCTTTACCCAAATGTATGGAGCCGTGGCACCACCTTTCATCGCTCAAAATGGGCGCCTATGGAGCCGGCTCTAGCAACGCGTTCACCTGATTTAGACCCGATCTGCCGGATGACAGCCGTAGCCCACAAAAGAGGCTTACAAGTTATTCCTTGGTATGAATATGGCTTAATGGAACCGGGTGATGCAGCGGTTGTTAAACAAAATCCCGATTGGATCTTAAAGAAGATAGATGGTTCCCCTTACTACGCAATGCACGGAGCAAACTTAAAAACATCTCCTTTAAAAGATTTAAGGGTGTGGTTAAATCCAGCCCACCCTGGAGTGCGAGAGCGATTTATTGGTTTAATCACCGAAATCGTAGAGCGATGCAAAGTTGATGGGGTTCAGCTAGATGATCATTTTGCCTGGCCTGTGGATTTAGGTTACGACGCTTACACAGCAGCATTATATAAACAAGAAACAGGCCTTGAACCTCCAGCCGATTACACAAATCGCGCCTGGATGACCTGGCGTCGTCAAAAATTAACCGGGCTATTGGTGGAATTGCGCCAAGCCCTACAACGCAGTAATGGCAATGGCAGGATCAGTTTATCGCCAGGTCCATTTCGCTTTGCTTACAACAAGTGGTTGCAGGATTGGGAGATCTGGTCTGTGAGGCGATTGGTGGATGAATTGGTAGTTCAAAATTATGCATATTCAGTGCGCGGATTTGAACAAGATCTCAATCAACCAGCCCTCGATCGTGCCCGCAGCTGGGGTATCCCAATTAATATTGGCGTGCTTGCTGGTTTTGGTGGGCGCAGCACAGATACAAACACTCTGCGCAAAAAGATAGCACTTAGCGCCGAGAGAGGATTTGGTGTTATTTACTTTTATTGGGAAGGTTTATGGGGGCAATACGCTGGTAAAGAAGGAGGAGAAATACGTAAAACAGTTCTTAATCAAGTGCACCGCAGCTTATACCCAGATCCGTTCCCAAACTCAAATAACCTACGCACAATTAGATGATTTTTTACAACCCTAAACATTGACGCGTAATTTCTTGGCTATTGGCTGAATGCAAACGATCAAGGAGCCAATATAAAGTTGTTTGCATCTGATCTTTGCGTTGGGGGCCATAGTTGCGCCAACCCATAAATAATTTTAAAAACCGCGAAGCGGCAATTGGATTTTGCACATCGAGTGCCACTAGTTGATCAGCCAGCCAGCGATAGCCACTGCCATCTGGTTTATGAAAAGACTGAGCGCAGCGGGCAAATCCGCCTAACACCGCCCGCAAACTATTCGGTGCTTGGGGATCAAAGCGAGGATGGCTCAACAGCGCTTCTGCCCTGGCGATCGCATCACCAAAAGGGGCAGAAGCTTGCAGGGCAAACCAGTTGTCAAGAATTACAGGCCGCTCAAGCCAGCGGCTTTGAAATACTTCCATGGCATCGCTGCGCTCTGGGCAATCCCACGGCTGTAGAGCAGCAAGCGCTGCGCGGGCAAGGGTCATAGAAGAACCCTCAACATGCTGGATAAGCGAAAGCTCCGTTGGCTTTAAACCACCTGCCACAAGCCAGCTCCAAGCCAACCCCAACAGCTGCCTCTGCCCTACGCCTGCGGGCCAGAGCTGCTGAACCGGTTGTGCTAATTGGTGGCAAAGCACCTGTAATTGGCTGGCTAATTCACGGCCAAGCCAGATCTTGCGCTCTAGCAAAGCCCGCTCTAAAGCAGGAGGATCTGGAGTTATCTCCAGCTCTAAGCAGGCGGCCTCCAATTCCTCTAGAGCAGGAGCTTGCAACAACGCCACCAGCAAGCGCGGATCAAAACTTTGTTCAGCA
>Ga0247843_1001119_pt1 | contig 57636 bp, 49 predicted proteins | sample LaCruzMarch2017__FD_192420 | JGI IMG/M metagenome (GOLD analysis project Ga0247843, IMG submission 192420) | Freshwater microbial communities from meromictic Lake La Cruz, Castile-La Mancha, Spain - LaCruzMarch2017_8m | ecosystem: Environmental > Aquatic > Freshwater > Lake | place: Spain...
CTCATGTAAAGAAATGAGGTCCGGAAGTGGCCAGTTATTGTAGGAATGGCCGGCCAGTTACTGCAAGAATCGGTGGCCAGTTGTTGTAGGAATCACTGGCCAGTTGAGACAAGAATACGCACCCTATATCCCTAAATAACAAAGGAAAAGAGCATGGATGAATTACTTTATGGACATGGACAAATTATGGGTATTACGGGCCTCAAGGTGGATGACTATGGCCAAGTAGCGATTTGGCAAAGGTCCAAAGATGGTGCTTTGACGGCTTTAAATGATCGGTTTAGGCCTTTCATCATGACCTCAAATAAGGAGATGGTGTCATCACTCTTTGGTAGCAAGGTCATTGAGTTGGATGGTGACCTTTTTTATAAATTCAAGGTTGAAGTTCCAAACTATCAATTGTTAAAAAATATTCTGAAAGATGAAAAAAATAAAGGGGATATTGTTCAATATAATTTGATTGAGCAGTATCTGATCTCATCTGGGAACACTTTTTATAAAGGGCTTGATTTTGACGATTTGGTAAGGATGCAAATTGATATCGAAACCACGCATCTAAATTCTAGAAAAGGCCGGATATTTGCAATAGCAATTTCAACATCGCACGGATTTTCAAAAGTCCTGCATGGACATGATGAGAAAGTGCTCCTGAATAACTTGAACATGGTCATCAAGAAGCTTGATCCAGACATTATTGAAAACCACAATATTTTTAAATTTGATCTTCCCTATATTTTTGAACGCGCAAGATTTCATGGAGTAAAGATAAAGCTAGGGCGCACGGACGAGAATTACCGACTTTATAATGACACGCTCAAGTCGGGCGGTGAAACGTTAAGCTTTGATCGTATATCGGTAACTGGTAGAGAAATCGTGGATTCCCTGCATTCCGCTCGTAGATATGACGCAAATACTGGAAAGCTAGGTGGAGTGCTTAATTTGAAGGATGTTGCAAAAAAACTAAAGGTGAATAGGTCAGATGAGTCGTCATATATTCCTGGGGATCAGATTTACAAAACATATTTAGAAGATCCTCAGCGCCTCGTTAATTATGCATCTTCAGATGTTAAAGAAGTGGATGAGATCATTAAGGCGTTGAACCAAACAGAATTTCAAGTCACTCAAATGGTTCCAATGAGGTATGAAAAAGTATGTACTTCTGGAAGTTCTCGGATTGTAGAACTTCCTTTGCTTCGGCATTACCTTCATCAAAATTATTCTATTCCTAAACCGGCCGAAAGATCAGTTGAGAAATATGCAGGTGGTTATGTGGAAATGTTTCAATCAGGCCTTTTTAAAAATGTGACCAAACTGGATGTTAAATCTATGTACCCAAGCATTATTTTAAATAATGGTATTAGACCAGCTTCTGATCCCTTAAATGTTTTCCAAGATATTCTTCGGAAACTGACTAGTCGTCGATTGGAGTATAAAGAGAAAAGTCATTCCGATGATCGGTTTAAGCCTATGGAGAAAGCTTATAAAATTATCATTAACTCCCACTACGGTTACTTAGGGTATCCGTATGGAAAATTTAATGATGTTAAAGGTGCTGAGATGACGACAAAAATCGGTCAAGAAATCGTCAAAGAAATGATAATGATTATTAAGTCTTTAGGTGGTGAGGCCATTGATGTGGATACTGATGGGGTTCTTTGTAAATATCCTGTTGGATATGATGTTATTGGTTTCAATGAGGCAGTTAAAGAATTGCTTGTAAATTATCCCTATATTGACATTGAAGCAGAACCAAAAGACAGACCCATTGATGCCGCTTATATTTATAAGCCAAAAAATTATGCCGTACTGGTGGGTGATGAGCTGACAATAAAAGGATCATCATTTAAAGCGAAATCTTTTGAACCAATATTTAAAAACTTTTTATCTGTTGGTACAAGAATTCTTCTCGAACAAGGAAGCGGAGAGCTTTTTAATTTTTACCAGACCGTAAAGAGTAGGCTGATGAATGGGGAAATCAATGCTCAAGATATTTGCAAGAAGTTTCAATTAAAGAAATCTCTAACTGAATATCGAGATACTCTTAAAAAGACTCAACCACATTATGAAGTATTGATAAGGCTTGGTATTCCAGATTCAGAAGGCGATAGTTGTGAATTTTATAAAGCTTTAGGTGAGATACGGTATAAACATATTTCTGAATATGCTGGTGATTACGATAAAGAACATTATCTCAAGGCCCTAGAGAAGAAGATGCTGATTTTTGAAAAGGCGTTTGATTAAAAACGTTATGCCGACTTTCTTATGCTTGGGAAATCGAGTTTTTGGAAGTCGGCTATAATTATTTGATTTCGTGGTCCGAAATTCACTACAGCTGGCAGTTTATTAAGGCCTGAAGAATACCCATTCGAAAATTGGTGAATGGATGTGTGTTCGCCTTGAAGAATTTCAATCTTACCGATGCCTATAGTTCCTTGGACTTTTAAAGCTTCGTCGATTGATGTTGTAAGTGATTTATTATCAACTTGGGCCAGTTCGATATTATTCATTTTAGTAATGAAGTCATCCTCCGACTGGGACTTTCCTTGAATGAACTCAAGCTTAATATGAATTTGAGAATTCCCATCCAAAGTCAAATCGATTATGAAATGACAAAACTTATCGTTTTTAGAAGAACTTAAAAACATCCATGGTAAAAGTAGAAGAGATGTTCTTTTTCCAAACTGGTCTTCTAGTACGTCCTGAGAAATCACGTAATCACTGTTTCTTGATACTGCAATTCTGCAAGGCAGTTCATCTTTATTGGTTTCAAGTATGTAATGGAACCCATTGAAGTTTAAAATCATTCCGACTTTCATTGAATTAAAGTCTTTAAGTGATGATAACTTTTTGATCGTCCATGTTGGCGATGATAATTTTTGTGGACGAAAAAAGGCATTGAACTTTTTAAGTAATTTACCACCATTAATCTGAGCTTCTCCGCCAATTATGAAATATTGGGTTCTTTTATTTTTATGCTCTTCTTCTTCACCGAGTGGAATAGGTTCACCAGATGGCATAAAATATTCAATGCCGATGAGATGATCTTTTATGAGGTCTTTAATATCGTTATGGATGGCCTTCTTGAAACTGGATAGATCGGGATCGGCATCAATTTTATTGGCCACAAAAGTTGAAATCTCTTTATGAGAGCATCGGCCATGATGTTCAATTGCATCCAAAGCGTATTTCATCCTTGTGGATTTATTCTTATCCTTGATTTGCTTTGGCATGAAATCTCCCTTTTATGACTTATCGTAAGGCCCTTCAATAATCTTTAGCGTTTGGCGGGTTAACATGCTGATTTTGTGGATATTTTCTGCATACCAAAGAAAGTAATGCTAGTTGGAGACTATGGCCTAAGCAACCTTTGAAACTGATCGGGGAAGACAACTATTGTTGATCTCCCTCAACAGAACTGTAGGGTTGCCATTGGGAAGGTTCATAATGGCAAATAACACGCTTAGAGGGTCATATAAGAAGACGACGGACAACCTCGCTTCTTCTCGTCCTTCAAACTTCTTTCGTGAAGAGCATGAAGGTGAAGGGTACGTCGTTTCATGGGCAAATGCTTATGATCGTGGTAATGGCCAAATTTCGGTTTGTTATAAAGTCATGGGTGATAGGAAACAATATCGTTCACCTCGTTGGAAAACAGCTTGGTTCGATGGGAAGTTATTATCCGATATTCAAATTTCAGTGAAGGAATGGAAGGACAGCAACAACAACTCAATGGGAAATGGAAACCTTCTTCCCCATTTTTATATCAGTCACAGACGAGATTATATTAAATGGTTAAGTTCAACGGCTAAGCACGTTACTATTTATCAATATGAGCAATGCTTAAAGCAATATGTATTCCCATTTTTAATTGGAAGACTGAATCTTGATAAACCTTCAAAGTGGAGTCAGGACTTTATTGATAAATGGGATGCAAGCCTATCCCATTTCATTCCTAAGGCTACTTCAAGAAATCGTAAAAGAACGGCATTCAGACGATATTTGAAATTTCTAAAAAGAACTGGAGAAATTAAAACTGTTCCACAGATTTTTGATGAAGCGACTAAACGAGATACTAAGGAGACAGTTATTCCAGGAGAACTCCCAACTTGGGATGACGTTCTAGCATATTTAAAATCTTTAAAACCTGGAAGATATCGTTTTATTCGAGCTATCAGTGTTGGATTTGGTTTGAGAATGTCAGAAGCTTTTGCTGTCGAGGAGGACGATTTTTTTGGCTACGAATCTCAAGATCAAATTTTATCGAGAAATGACTTCATAAGTAAGCTTGTAGAAAAAGAGCTTGGTATCCTTTTCTTATATGTGAATAAAGCTGATAAGAAGTCTGTTCCGAAGGACTTTATTAAAATCTTGGGCGAGCAAGATAACGAACCCAAGTCTGGGCCCTATACTGCTTGTTGCACCAATGCTGATATTGCGACGTTTATTGTTGAAATGCTCGAAGATGGTGAGCATCGTGAAATTTTCACGAAGAATGAACTTTATAGAACGATATATGAACTTCCTATTGATAAGAGTGAATTTCGATTCCATGAATATAGGCCACACGATGATAGGCGCTTAAATATTACGTTACAGTGCTTAGATTTAAGTATGGAAATAAATGACGTAATTGAGATCTGTACGCTCTTACATGGCCAATCAAGCCGAGAAGTGTTTAATCGTTATTTCCAATGGGGGCTTACTCAAAGGAGAATGCAAAAAGCAAAGTCTGGAAAGAAATTGGAGATCTTTAAAAAGGCAAAAATCTCCAGTTAAAGAGTCGTGGGGCATTGCTCTTGAGTCCGTGAATTCAGTAGTTTCGTGACGAAAGATAAAGTTTTAGCTTACTCAACTATTCTACTAAGGTTTAAGCAGTTTTGTGGCGATAAGCTTTAGTATTTTGTTTTATTCAAATTTACGTATAGGAGATCTATGTCTGATTTCATCAAAATTAAAGGTGTTCAAGATGAGCTTGAAGTACATGAAACCAAGATAGTAATTACTCCAAAGGGAGTCCTTGGCTTTCTTAACAAAGGTCTAAAAGGTTCTAAAGAAATTCCCCTCTCTTCTATTACAGCGTTGCAATTTAAAGAAGCTGGCCTAATGGTAAGTGGCTATATTCAATTTACACTTATGGGTGGAAATGAATCAAAAGGTGGCATTTTTGGTGCTGTGGCTGATGAGAATACATTCCTTTTCGTTAGAGAGCAGAATGATGAAATGAAGAAGGTAAAAACATTTCTTGATAGCAGAATTGGACATAAACAAGCGATAAACCCCTCTATGTCAGTTGCAGATGAAATTTTAAAGCTGAAGGGGTTATTAAATTCAGGAGCCATTACGGAATCAGAATTTAGTGAAATGAAAAGTAGTCTAATAAAAAAAGCTTCTTAAACAAAACTGAAGAGCGAGGGATGTGATGGAATTAAAAGACATTAAAGAATTGGAAAATCAGACTAAGCAATCAAATGAGAAGAAAGTAGGTTTCTTACTGGGACTGGGCATATTATTTATGCCATATATTTTTTCATGGTTTACTTTGAGAAAAGGGCATTCAAATTTTGCAAAAGGAGCGAGCTTTGCTTGGTTGTTTGTCATTGTTATCGCTGCTGCCAATAAAGATCCAAATAATCATTCTAGAACTGTTGCTTCCAGTTCAAATTCGACAACAAGGACAGTAGCAGAAAATGAACAACTGGCATTTGTTAGCGATTCTTGCTTGAGCCTTTCAAAAGCATTTGGTGCAGGGTCAAGTTATTCGGATATTCAGAAAAAAGAGCTGTGGAAAAATTACAAGAATAAAGGATTTAATTGGAATTTGAGAGTTGCTGAAGTCTCTGAGGCAATGCTTGGAAATGGATATCAAGTCCAGTTTAAATGTGAGCGTTCTGATGCTTTTGTATCTGATATTATAATTGATTATCCTGAATCTGCAAAAGGTGAAGTTATGCAATTGCAAAAAGGATCTCTTTATACAGTAAAAGGAAAACTGGAGGACTATAACTCCTTAATTGGTCTAAGCGGAGAGGCTCTATAGCATAATCAATGTGGCGAGATAGAGGCTAAAAAAAATTGAATCAATGGAAGATATAATGAGTTTCCTGTCAGATCTTAAAAATGAATTTGAAACTATCGTAGGACTGCCAGTTGTCCCAGTTGTAAGTGAAAACCGATTTCAATCTGTCACTGAAGAGAGTTTTGAATTTATTTATGGCGACGATAATGGAAATCTACCACCTGCTCCTGCAGTTACTTATAAGGATCTATATCCAAGAGTTTATTGGTTTAAGGGATTCTCTGGAAATAATCCTGAAGATTTTAGGATACATTTCGAAGACATAATAAAATTATCTTGCGACTGTCTTGCAGATTCGATGAATATAACAATAACGAAAGATGAGACTATAGAGGTAAATGAGACTCCAGGTGCGGATGATTTAATTAATGAAGCAGAAAGTGTCGCTAATTATCATTCTGACTCTTTTATTTGTTATCGATTCGAAAATTTTCACAAAGATAGGCGGATTGGGATACTAAAAGATCGTACCCAGGTTAACATCTCTGCTAAGCTCCCTTTTGAGCGGTATTATCTTGATTCGCTGGTCCCATTTTTCAACCCTGTTCACTGTAAACTGGATAAAATTATAGTTTATAATAAGACTGAGTCGTTTGTAATTGCGGATGTTAACTTCGAAATAATAAATAACAGATTAAAACTTTCATTTAAAATGGGACTAAATTCTCAGGATCGAGTGAAGGCATTCAAGATGCCTTAAGTATCACCTTCTTTCGGCTAGTCTCTTATCGCCTGAAACTTAAAGCTTTTGCCTTTCATGACAAATACTTTCGGAAGTAGCGATTTCAACAAGAACAAGTCAGACTCATAAATCAGGTCATTCTTAATTCTTGAGGATATCCCGATATAATTCTGGAATTGATTTTTAGAGCGTTGCTTGAGCGAAATTAAGCCTGCCACGAGCGTTTTAGCAGCGTGATTGACAGACTTATCTTTATTGATAATTGTGAGTTTATAAAGTGGTGGCTCCCCCGAGACTCGAACTCGGACACCCTTGCGAGCGGCGGATTTTGAATCCGCTACGTCTACCATTCCGTCAGGAAGCCACATTGAAATTTCAGTACCAATTTCTTTATCATTCATTAAAATTTAGCCGGAATATTTTGTCTACCAATTCAAAGCTATTTTTCAAAAATTCCCTAACGATGTCCGATGTTTAGATCGAAAATTGAACGGGAAATCGTATTTTCAAATTCTGTCTACCAATTCGACAAAATGCTCAGTAATCCCAGTGGCCTATATAGTGTTCTCAGAAAGATTCAATTCTTTTGAATCTCCTATGTCTACCATTTCATCACCCGGGCACAGACATAAATGAGGTTCGATTCTATTAATTTCGAAGTTTAGTGTCAATGGAGCGCTTAGCGTAATTTGATCAATTCAAGGGCTTCTTTGATTGTAAAACGCAAAAAATCTGGCCCTAAATGTTTTTTAAGTTCCGTATTGGATATGAGGCATGAAAATTTCAAATAATCAAAGAGATAGTCAGGCACGTCGATGTTGATTTTTTTTAGAAAGTGATTAAGACCACCAGCAAACATCATTGGGAATGGTATGCCTCTAGCTTCCACAACTTTAAGGGCCTCACGTAAAGCGATAAAGTCATTTCCTGAAACATTATATGTACCAGTTGGTAGTGCCGCGAGTGACCGATACAGAACATTGGCCATATCAAATTCATGAATGAATTGAAAAAAAGGATTGTAGTCCACTGGATTTAAAGAAATGGGGCCTGCAAGAAAATTTGTCATGGCATTACGGATCTGAGTCCCTATGATGTTACAAGGTCTTAAGACGACCGTTGAAATAGAATTTTGATTTTTCCACATCCAATTAGTACAAATCTGATCCATCTCCACCACATCTCTGAGTTCTGGATGTTTAATACTTGCCCTTAAAGGAGATTCTTCATTTAAAAAAATGGAATTATCTGGAAGAGCACCATAAACATGGAAGGTAGAAAGGATGACAACTTTTTTTACACCAAAACGTTCACATAATTCAAGAATTCGGTTGGTTCCCATCACAGAGAGATCGATCCTTTTTGCCAAAACATTGTGGGTGTTTGATGAGTGACTGATGCGGCCTAAGTGATAGACCACATCAAAATGATGGCCTCTAAAAAGGTTCTCAAAATTACCACGAGAGTATTTAAGTTGGATGGAAGTTAAACCTTTAAGTTGAGGAACTCGAGCAACATCTCGTGAGTCAATTCCAATGATTTCCCAGTCAGGATGTTCTGTCAAAATGAGTCTCGATGTCATTTGAGCTAGACCACCAGCGATGCCTATGAAAAGAATTTTTTTAATCTCTTTCATTTTGAAACCTTGGAGCGGAATTCTTTAACAATCATTTTTGAAATTGGCTTTCTTAAAGAATCAAAAAAGGGTCTTCTGTTTTTTAGTCCGTGAACGAGCATTTTTTTAATCGTATGTTCTATATGGTAAACATTTTCTTTAACATCTTTGTCTGATGATTCTTCTTCGAGATGATCAGGGATCGCGATTTCTTCGCCGATATAAATATCAATAGGTGATGGAAGAGGAAAAAAATTGGCCGAAATGGGAAATGCTGGAGCTTTAAGTAGGCTGGCCAGTTTTCTAGCATGGAAAACAAAAGGAAACATCTCTTCAGCACCCACGACACAGACGGGAAGAATAGGTGTTTTTTTCTGAAGAGCTATTCGATAGAAACCTTGTGAAAAAGGTTTTAGTTTATAAAAGTCAGGTGTGTTTTTAGAAATTCCGCGAACACCTTCAGGAAAAACAAGAATGGATTCACCGTGATCAATGGCATATTCACAATTTCCTCGATCACCTAAGATTGCACCAATCTGAGCAGCAATATCTCCTAAAAAAGGAAGTTGTGGAAGAAATCTCTCGACCATTGGTCTTAATACTCTTGGATTTTTGGCCTCTAAAAGAAAAGCGACACCAATAAGTAAACCGTCTAAAGGAATCTGCCCCGTGTGATTGGCAGTGACTATGTAAGATTTATTTTTAATGTTTTCCAGACCAAAAACACGCACACGAAAGTAGGCACGATAGATAGGTACGATGATACGCATGGCTTTTTCACAGGTCTCTAAATTAAACCCCCAAGGATCTTTGTAGTCCTTGTAGCGTTCTCTGAGGTAAACGAAAATCTCATTGATTTTATGATCGTCTTCAGCAGTTAGTAGAAATTGTTTTAAGGTGTTATCCATTACGGTTAATCATAACTCTCATAAGACAGCTTAGAAAAATAATTATACCGGACCGAATTTGTCGATTAATTAAAGCCTTGCATGCTGCTATTACGTTTGACGAATGTAATCATTGATTGTTCTACGGCGGGAAGCCCGTCACCCTTTTCGGCAGATGTGAAATGAATCTGTTTGACCCATTTGAATTTGTCATAAAGCACTGGCATCAGATTTCTCAGTTTCGCACGCTCACTTTGCGTTTTGAGTTTATCAACCTTGTTAAAGAGAATATAAGTCTCGAGTTCAAAACTTTTTATATATTCATGAAAAAGCTCATCTGCTTCTTGAACAGGATGTCTACAGTCTTGAATGTTCATTAATAAAAGTTTTTTTCCGCACAAGGTAAAAAAACTATCCAAAAGTTCTTGCCAGTTTTTTCCCATCTCTTTTGAAACCTCGGCATGGCCGTAACCAGGAACATCAAAAAGATAAAAATTTTCCAGAGACTTTGTTTCTCTGTTTTCAATAACGAAATTAAAAATATTGACCTGACGAGTTCGTCCAGGGGTTTTTGAAACCCTGGCCACACTTTTTCCAAAGAGAGAATTGATTAGAGAAGATTTTCCAACATTAGAACGACCTATGAAAGCAATGCCATTGATAAAAGGGTGCTCGTTAAGCCAAGTCTTAAGTTGGTCGACCTTATCGATCCCCATTAAAAACTCGGTTTTTCCTTTCTGAATATTCATGAACAAAGTCCCGGTCTGTTGCTTACTTTTTGTGCATCCTAGCAGAAAAGGAGGCTTACGTCTTTTAAAAAGGAGTTCTCGTGTATAGAAAGCAATTGTTTGAGGATCAGATTGGAATTTCGGGGGTTAGGATGGGGGATGAATTCAGTATTTTTCCTCTCTCCGGTAGAAAAAAAGTGATAACCCTTAATCGAACAATGATAGACCTCGTTTCTCCCTCTTATAGGCCTACAAATCTTTCTATGAGTTATGTGGAGCTTGCTCAGACCCATACCGAATCTTTCCATTACCGTCTGGAGTTGGATAAGGGACTTAATAATGGAAGATTTTTTCTAAAAACTTTCAAGGGTCAACCTTTTTGGATTAATGGACTGGCGGCCAAAGAAGCTTATATTGAACGTTTGGATAAACTATTTATCGAAGATAATAAACTTCATTTTATTCAAAACGATGAAAAAGATGAAGGACATCTTCACATTGATCATCCTGTTTTGGCCCTAGAGCAACTTTTAAAATCGGAACTCAATATTCTGATTCACGGTGAAACAGGGACAGGTAAAACACATCTTGCCGCTAAGATTCACCAAAAAAGTGGAAGAATGGGTCCTTTTGTTTCAATAAACTTATCTTCTTATAATCCACACCTGATTGAATCGGAACTTTTTGGACATAAAAAAGGCTCATTCACTGGGGCGATATCTGATAAAGTAGGAGCTCTTGTATTGGCCTCTCATGGAACTTTATTTTTGGATGAAATTGATTCATTGCCCATGGATCTTCAAACAAAACTTCTTACATTTTTGGATTCAAAAAAATTTCGGCAAGTGGGAGATCATAAGGAGTTAGAGATTAAAACGCGTATGATTTTCGCTTCTGGAAGACCTATGGAGCAGTTAGTGCTTCAAGGAACTTTCAGAAAAGATTTCTATTATAGATTAAAGGCTGGTCACACGATTGAACTCACTTCACTAAGAAATGACGTTAAACGCATTAGAGAGGCTTGCCATTTTTATGCTAAAGAAAACCAAATGAATCTATCAAAAAGGCTTATTGATTTTTATGAAACACTGGCCTGGCCAGGAAACTTAAGACAACTGTTTGGACATCTAAATAAGAAAAAAGTTTTTAGTCGTTCAGTTAAATTAGACTTTGATACTTTGGATCAGGACTTACTTTCACAAAGTTCGGACCTGATGAACATTCAAAGTGCTTATGAAATTATTCCAATGGAAGAATATAAACTTAAACATATCAAAAAAGCACTTGGGGCATGTGAGGGTAATGTCGCGCTGGCCGCTAGGAAGCTCAGGTTAAGTGAAAAAACGGTTAGAACTCTTATGACTAAATGCTAAACGTTTTGAACGGCCAATGTTCTAAAATACATGAGGGGGGCAAAGGGATAAAATCATTTTGGTGACGCGATTGTGGAAATTAAAGACGGTATAGGGGATTGTAAATTTATAAAAACTCTTTAATTGGCAAGAATGTAGGTGATTTTTAAGTCCTCAACATTTCCTTCTTTATTGTAGAGTTTTAAAAATGCATTAATTTCTAGAAGAATCTTTTTTTTGATGACCTCTTTTCCTTCTTCTTCAAGAGGAAAAGTTGCGATAAGTGGCTCAAAATTATTAACAAAATGATCCCTCAATTGGAACTCATTTAACTCTAAGAATTTTTTGATGTTACGGTTAGACATTGTCGCTATGAAGTCGATATCGACCGATCTTATTTGGTTAACTTCAGCGACATAAACAGGTAGCCGAAAGTTTGAGATGGACATGTGTCTTGAGTCTTCTTTGTAGTAGTCAGGTCTCTCGTAGAGAACTTCAATTTCAGCACTGGCGGGGGCCCTCATTTGAGTTTGATTGAGAATTCGATTGCTGGAAAAGATCATGCCTATACTTGCCAAGATAGATGCACCGGTGAACCCAAACATGAGTAATGTCTGGGTAATAGACATGCCTTTTATCCATTCATTTAAAAGCAAAAAGGGAGTCAATAAAACTCTTTTTAATTTCGAAGATGTTTGATTCTTATCGGTTTTTTGAATTTTATATTTTTCCAGAAAAGCAGCGAAAATCGCTTTAAAGTCAAAAGATGATAATGAACTTTTGAGATAAACGAGAAGTACTGCCAATTTTGTTTTAATCGTTTGCGGAAAAGTTTTAACATGTTGGATGCATTTATTTTTGTAAGCTTGTATCTTTTGAGAGATGAGCAAGATTTTTGGCGGTAAAAATTTAAAAAACTTAATAACAAGAAAGGCACCGAGCTTTTCAAGTAATTTATTAATAATAGCTTCAATTTTGTTTAAAACTTCCATTGGCATCTTTATCGGCAATACTCATAAATAGCTGAGATGGAAGTGCCATTGTCGGGTATTGGACTTTTTTTCCCTTCTTATCCTTGGCCTTAGGTCATTCAGGGTAAAGCCGAAGAGCCTTATAGGAAGGTGATTCATGAGGGTTCAAAATATTTTCATACTTTTGATGCTGCTAATTGTAAAAGGTTGTGCGCAGCTATCAGGACGTTCATTTTTAACAGAAATGGAGCAAGATGATTCTAGGTTTTATGAACCAAGAGATGATTTTCCTATTGTTACTGGTGATACGGGTCGTTTTTGGAACTCAGAAAAAGAACAAAGGGCCCGCACACCAGCTTCGATGCAAGATATTGCAGAGGACAAGGCCCGTTATTCATTAAGAGCTGAGTTGCGCGAGCTAGAGGATAGACAAGGTGAAAGTGGTCGTAACCTGTATGCTCGTTATGAGCAAAAATTTCGATCTATTTCTGAAAAGATTTATTTTTTAAATATCCCAGCTCATGAACGTATGGAGTACTTAGAATCAAGAGGTTTTGTGAATCGTTCTCAATTAGAAGGGTCAGAGAAGAAAAGTGCTATGTCAGGACGTAAACCTCGCACAAAACAAGGTGAAGGACTTTTTGGCATGAGCAAAGATGATGTGCTTGTAAGTTGGGGGAATCCTTTGAGGGTCGAGATTGCGGGAAATCCTACCTATGAAAATGAGCGTTGGGTTTACAATCTTGATGGCGCGACGAAGTATATTTATTTTGAATCAGGCCGCGTACAGGGCTGGGAATAGTTTTAGAAAAAGGTGCCAATTCCTTCCGATAAGGGTAGTTTAAATCTAAATTATTCAACACTTTATAGAGAGTAATTATGGATTTTACCTTGGAATTCGAGCGTCCAGTTTCGGAGCTTGAAAGTCAGATCAGAACTTTAAAACAGAGTTCAAGTCAAAAGAATATTGATATCTCCCATGAGATTGAGGCCCTTCAAGCGAAAGTTGATCGCATGTTGGAGGATATATTCTCAAAACTCAGCCCCTGGGAGCGCACCCAGCTCTCTCGTCATCCTGCCCGTCCACATGCACTTGATTATATCGATAAAATTGTAGATGACTTTCATGAAGTCCATGGTGATCGTAGGTTTTCTGATGATCCTTCCATGATTACAGGTTTTGGGTATATTGATGGCCTGAAGGTTGCTGTGATTGGGATTGAAAAAGGTCGAAAGACTCAAGATAAAATTAAAAGAAATTTTGGTATGGCAAATCCTGAAGGATACCGCAAGGCCTTAAGGATTATGCAGCTTGCTTCTCAGTTTGGAATTCCGATTGTGAGTTTTGTTGACACTCCAGGTGCCTATCCAGGAATTGGAGCTGAAGAAAGAGGGCAATCCCTTGCGATCGCAGAAAACTTAGAAGAGATGTTTAAGATAAAGGCTCCGATCATCGCCATCGTTATTGGTGAAGGTGGTTCTGGGGGTGCCTTAGGAATTGCTATTGCTGATAGAGTTTTGATGATGGAATATTCTGTGTATTCAGTGATCTCTCCTGAGTCTTGCGCCAGTATCTTGTGGTCGGATCCTAAGATGGCCGAGACAGCAGCTAATTCTTTACAACTTTCGCCGAGTAAAGCTTTTGAGCTTAAAGTTATTGATGGAATCATCAAGGAACCCTCCGGGGGAGCTCATCGCTATCCCACAGAAACGTTTAAAAAAGTGAAAGAGACAATTCTAGTAACTTTACAAACTCTTTTAAATCAAGATTTGCACATCCTTATGGAAAATCGTTTTGAGAAATTTCGGCGTATGGGAAATACCACATTGATTCTTGATCAATCAGAAGAAGATAAAGGATAAGAATGAGCGTTTATTCGATGACAGGATTTGGTAAAGGTGAGGTCGTTGGTAAAAACTTCATTCTTGTAACAGAGATAAAGACTGTAAATAATCGTTTTAAAGATTTTAAGTTTCGTATGAGTTCTTTGTTTAATCCTTTAGAGATTGAACTTCGCTCAAAATTAGAAAATGAATTTCGCCGTGGCAGTTTTGATATAAGTGTAAGTTATAAAAAAAACGATAAAATTGCTGGAGAGTTTCAAATTGATACCAGAAAGGTTGAGGCCTACCTGGCCTTATTAAAACCCATTTTTGAAAGACAACAAGTTCAGATGCACGTTTCTCCCACGGAGTTTATGCGTAATGATTTTCAAAAAGATGATGATGATCAGAAAGATAAGGAGATGGAACCTCTTGTGGTGGCCTCGTTTGAAGCGGCCATTAAGTCCTTAAAAGAGTCTCGCTCCATCGAAGGTCGAAAACTAGTAGATAAACTTCTTGAACATCTCCATGTTTATGAAGACTGTTTAGTTAAAGTTGAAAGGATGAAAGCTGAATATCCTGAGATGATGAGGGATAAGCTTAATCAGAAAATCAAAGAAAAACTCAAGGATATCAAAGTAGATGAGTCAAGATTCTTACAGGAAGTGATTTATTACCTGGAAAAACTTGAAATAGATGAGGAAATCAATCGGGCCAAAATTCATCTCATTAAATTAAAATCAGTTCTGAATTCTCATGGTGAAATCGGTCGTCAAATAGATTTTCTCCTCCAAGAATTGGGGCGTGAAACCAATACGATGGGATCAAAATCTGCCCATACAGAAATTTCCTCAAATGTAGTTGAGATGAAAGTACAATTAGAGAAGATTCGTGAACAAGCATTGAATTTGGAATAAACATGTCAGGTAAGTTAATTGTTATCTGTGCGCCTTCGGGCACCGGTAAATCTACATTATTAAGTCATTTAAAAGAAGATCATCCGGATCTTCAGTGGTCCATTTCGTGTACAACAAGGGCCATGCGTCCAGGTGAAATAAACGGTAAAGATTATCATTTTATAACCGTTTCTGATTTTGAAAAACAAATTGCTGATAAAGAGTTCATTGAATGGGCGATCGTTCATTCAAATTATTATGGCACTTCAAAAAAATTTGTAGATGAGGGTTTAAAACTTGGCAAAAAGATGCTTTTTGATCTTGATGTTCAAGGGGTAGATTCGATGAAAGCGATCTATGGAAAAGAGGCCCATGTTATATTTATTGAACCTCCTTCTATCGAAGAGCTTGAGAAAAGATTAAGGACACGTGGTACAGATCCTGATCATGTTATTAAGGAGAGGGTAAGCAATGCCCAACGTGAACTTAAACGTAAAAATGATTTTGATTATTTGGTTCTTAATGATGATGTAAATGAAGCTTATAAAAAGCTTAATGAGATAGTGACATGTTTGCTGAACGCATAGATTTTTCTCACGAGGCCAATCTCTCAATTGACGAGCTTGTAAAGCGAACGGAAGTTCTATTGCCTGAAAGTGACATAGGACTTCTTCGACGTTGTTATGAATTCGCTGAGAAAATGCATGTTAATCATAAACGTTCTTCGGGCGAAGCTTATATTATTCATCCACTTAACGTTGCGGCCACTCTGATTAAACTCAAAATGGATCTTGATTCCATTATGGCAGGTCTTCTCCATGATGTGGTTGAAGATTGTGATGTTACCCCAGAAGAAATTAGTAAGATGTTTGGTCAAAGTGTGGCCCAAATTGTTGTAGGCTGTACTAAGATTTCAAAAATTAAGTTTAAAACAAAAGAAGAATCCCAGGCCGAAAATTTTAGAAAAATGGTTGTTGCCATGGCCCAAGATCTTCGAGTCATCATTGTTAAGCTTGCAGATCGCATGCATAATATGCGCACCCTTCAGTATGTCTCAAAAGAAAAACAGATGTCTAAGGCGCAAGAAACGCTTGATATCTATGTTCCTTTAGCAAGTAGACTCGGTATCAACTCAGTTAAAGCAGAACTTGAAGATCTTTGTCTAAGATATTTACACCCTGATATTTATTATCGATTGGCCGAAAAAATCGCGATGAAAAAACGCGAACGGGAAGCCTATATCGAAGAGACGCTTAACTTAGTCGAAGAGCGTATGCTTGAATATTCCGTGAGAGGGGAAGTCACAGGACGCCCGAAACATTTTTATTCGATCTATAAAAAAATGCAGCAGAGGAACGTGGACTTTGAACAGATCCAGGATTTATTGGCCTTCCGTATTTTAGTTAGTAACATAACTGAGTGTTATAAAGTTTTAGGGATCATTCACTCTGCCTTCACACCTGTTCCTGGACGATTTAAAGATTACATTGCCATCCCTAAGGTGAACAATTACCAATCTCTTCATACGACGGTCATTGGGCCCAAAGCTGAGAGAATTGAAATTCAAATTCGAACTTTCGAAATGCATGAAGTTGCAGAGCGCGGGGTTGCTGCGCACTGGAAGTATAAAGAACGTAACAAGAACGATAATGGTGCTAATAAATTAAAATGGGTTGAAGAACTCATGGAGTTTAACCAAAACGTCACAAGTTCCTCGGAATTTATGGATGTGGTTAAAAATGATCTTGATGTTGGTGGGGTTTTTATTTTTACTCCATCCGGGGATGTAAAAGAACTTCGTTATGGTGCTACGCCACTGGATTTTGCTTATGCAGTTCATACAGAAGTAGGAAACAAAACAGTTGGAGCTAAAGTTAATGGCAAAATGGTTCCTCTTAAGTACCGACTTAAGTCTGGAGACACAGTTGAAATTCTCACTTCTAAAACTCAGACACCTTCAAAAGACTGGTTGAAGATTTGTAAAACATCACGTGCGATCACCAAGATCAAACAATATTTGATGAAAATTGAACGTGATGAGCACCGTGAGGTGGGTGAGCAAATTTTAGAGAAGGCGTTAAAAAAATTTGATACATCGATTAAATCACTTGATAAAAAATCTGAATTTAAAGCAATCTTAGAGGCCCATAATTATAAAACCTTAGAAGAAGTATTTGTAAATATTGGTTCAGGTCATTTGTCGGTTAAGGATGTCTTAATTGGACTGGCGTCAGTAAATTTTACCGAGACTGAAGAGATTGATCTTAAAGAGGAAGCTGAAGAAGAGTCATATTTTAAAAAAGTTTCTAAGAGTGCCCGAAAAAGTACAAGTCATGATAACGCCGTCATCGTTGATGGACTTGATGATATTGTGGTTAAGATGGGTCGTTGCTGTAATCCAATTCCTGGTGATCCTATTGCAGGAATCATTACCCGTGGTAGGGGCATTACGGTTCATACTATTGGTTGTAACCGGATCGTTGATATCGAGAAGGCCCGTCAGATACGGGTTGAATGGAATAAACACTATACCTTCAGTCACCCCGTAAATATCAAAGTTACGACTCATGACAAACCGGGAATTCTTTCTAAGATCTCTAAATCAATCAATAATAGCGGTATCAACATTCGCTCAGCAATCGCACGTTCTATGCCTGACCAAAAGGGAAATTTCATTTTCGAGATTGAAGTGAAGGATTATTCCGAACTTCTTAGAACGATTAGCTCAATTGAGCAGATGGAAGAAGTTATAAGTGTGAGTCGGGCCTAATTAATTTTTTGACACGAACGCCAGCGTTAAGGATAATTATTTAATGAATAAAATACTCCTTACAGCTCTCGTTATTGTTTCATTTCCTCTTTTTGCCCAGTCTACTCAGACTGTTTTAAAACAAGAAGAAACACCAACTTTAAATTCATCGACTGAACTCGACGATGTTGAGGATAAACCTTTTAATCCTCGTGAAGGCCATTGGATTTCAACTATTGGTGCTGAGGGTATGAGTTATAAACTTCCTTTTGATTTTAATGGTGTGAGAAAAGACATTACTCCAGGTCCGCAAGAGTTGTGGGGTGGGAGAATTGGTCTTGGTGGAGAGATCTATCTTGGTGCGGGTTTTAATACGACAACGAAGGTTGAAGGATATTTTGTAGGAACTTTTTTTACACGTTCAGTAACAGGAGATCCAGAAGTTAGAAATATAGAGTTCGCTTTCACTAAAAAAACCGGTCAGGTTTTTGGTGGAGATCTTGTTCAATCCATTGGATTTATGTTTGATTTTAAAACAAAAAATCCTTTCATGGATCAGATGACTTACCTTACGATGGAGCCTTTTATTGAGGCAGGTATAGGTTATGCACAGGCCTATAATCGCATCAATTATCACTACAATACTGGTCGAGTGGATGGTACTTCACAAGTCCTTGAAGACTACCGTGTGAAGGTTGAAGATGGAATTATGAATCAGCGAGTTGGAGGAGGAATTAACCTCATTTCAAGAGGAGGATTCTTTTTATATCTAAGAAGTACTGTTAACCGTTACGATATTAATAAACGTAAAATTAGTGGAAGCCAAAGATTTGATGATGGTGGGCCAATCAGAATTAGTCAAGACATTAAGAATCCTAAAATAGCACCAGTTACAATCTATGCTATTGGTGGAGGGTATAAGTTTTGAGATTATATCTCCTTTTATCAGGAATCTTTTTATTTGCGAGCTGTGGTGTACAGGTGGATGGTTATGATTCACTAAATGAAGCAGAAAAAAGATATATTATTGAATTGGGATTTCAAGAATGTCTCGGAGAATCACAAACTGATTTTGAGAACTATAAGGTTTTATCTGCAGAGCTTTTAAATTCTTTAACAGTCACAGATAGTTTTATATATAGCAAAAAACTTGATACGACTTTAACTCAAACTCAAACAATTACCGTTTGGAAAAAAACAGCAACAGACATTTATTTTCTAAATACAAAGTTAGATGTGATCAACGTCATTAAGACTTATCGTTTTATCAAGTATCCATTGGCCACAGATGTCTTAATAATAGAAGATATGCAGTTTAAAAAATGTGATATATCTGATTCCATGACGATGGATCAGAATGATGATTCAGGTGTTATCACAAATAGCACATCTGTAAGTATCAATGGTGGCTCTATCGCCACACTGAGTACCTACACTGTGGATTTTAGTCTGCCCGCCTATTTTTCGACATTTGTTGAGACGGCCACACGACAAACTTTTGATACCGCTAGATCTGTCACAGAAACAAAAACAATTACCGGTAGCTTATCGGATAAAACCTCAGAGGTTTTACGACCGTTGTATACACTTTATAATGATGGCACAGATCCGACGCAGTATTGTGTGATCGAACAATCAGCTTCAACTCCGACTATTCAATATAGCTTTCCATATGATCTGGATTGCACCACCTCGGATAGTGTTGGGCCAAGTGGATTTAGTGTTCCAAGTTCAGAGCTTTAAGGTTCGTCTTCGAGAACAATTTCTTCCCTGAAAATTTTAAGTTTTACAAATGTTCGGCCGATTTTAAGAGCTTCTTTGAGAAGCTTTCTTGTGTCTTTCCATGAAGTGTACTGGCCAGGAATACTATCGAAATAAAAATGAATTTTTGAGTTATGCATAAAATGAGAAATTATCAATTTGATTCTCATGATGTGATAATCGCTCGAAATAATGAGCACATTACTAAGGTGAGGATTTGCTCTTAAGAATTCCACTGTCTCACGTACGTTCTCAAAAGTGTTTTTTGATTCATAATCTAGATCGACCTGCATGCCGGCAGAACTCACAGCTTCACCTGTAATAGGGTTGGCCTGTTTTTCAACTAGGGTTTGAAAAGAGTTCGCTGCGTGGACACCAGAAATAAAAAGTCTTGATGAAGGATTCTTTTTGAGAAGCTCAAGAGCATAGGCAATTCTGCCTTTGTCACCAGTAAAAACAGCAATCGTATCAGGAGACTTCTGAAAAAATGCTCCTGCCGAACGGCCCTTTTGCATTTTGGCATAGATCGGAATATAAGCGATGAAGCTCACAAGCAAAGCGCTGCTTAGGGCAAATAAAAAGGCCCCACTTACAAGTAAGCGACGGATTCGGGTCGATTTAGATTCAAAAACGTATTTTCTGCTAAACATATTATTTGGCCGCAACGACCTCTATTTCAACCACTGCACCTTTAGGAAGGCCCGAAACCTGAACTGTTGATCTCGCTGGATAAGGTGAAGTGAAAAAATGAGTATATGCCTCGTTAATTTTTCCAAATTGAGAGAGATCAGTCATGAAGATTGTCGTTTTAATAATATTTTCACGAGTAAGATCTTGGGACAGAAGTAGTGCATCGATATTCTTGAGAATATTTTCAAGTTGAGAGTCAAAACTTCCTGCCAATTCACCAGTCTTAGCGTCAAGTCCAATTTGACCTGAAAAATAATAAACACCGTTATGAACCACTCCTTGAGAATAAGTTCCTACAGCTGCAGGTGCTTTGTCAGTGTTTATGATTTTTTTTGTAAATGACATAGTATCTCCTAAACGTGTTTGTTAACTTGTTTATAGGCCTTAATCTCTTGAGAAATAAGTGCCGTTAGGTGACTCATATTCACAATCTCATCTACTGTTGAAGTTCGCTGAACAATATTGATAGCATACTTAAGCGGAAGAAGAATTGGACCAATAGGTGTGGCCCCACCAAGTTGGGCCAAAAGTTTGTAACTGATATTGGCCGAACCAAGATCAGGAAAAATAAGTACGTCAGCAGCTTTATCCAAGGTACAAAAATCAAAAAGATTTTTCATGATGTCTGGATTTGTAGCAACGTCAGCTTGCATCTCCCCATCAGCTATAAGATTGGCATCTTTTGATTTTGCAATTTTAACGGCTTCTGCCATCTTGGAAGCTTGAGGGTCACGATTGGAGCCAAAATTTGAATAGGAAAGGAAGGCCACTCGTGGTTCCTGTTTCATAACGTTTCTATAAAGCTGAGCAGCTGAAAGAGCGATGTCAGCAAGATCATTAGCATCTGGATTTTGTTGGACCGTACAGTCTGCTAAAAAGATCACTCGTTGTTTGAAAACAAGCATCATGATCCCAGCGACCTTCGCCTTGTTAGAGGTATGAGTGCCAATTACTTTCATGATGGGTCTAATACATTCAGGATAGTTTTGAGTCGCTCCAGTAATCATACCGTCAGCATGGCCCATCTTCACCATCATTGAACCGTAGTAATTACCGCGTTTAATAATGTCTCGAGCAAAACTATAAGAAACACCTTTACGTTGTCTCATCACGAAATACTCTTTCACATAAGATTCATAGGCTTCAGAATCCTCTGTATGGAGAATCGTCACATCTTTAAGATTAGATACACCTAAAGCGTCCATTTTTTTATGAATGATTTTTTTATTACCAAGAAGAATCGGCTGAATAAGGCCTTCATCTTTTAAGATGGAAGCGGCTTTAAGAATTCGAGCATTCGTTCCTTCAGGGAACACAATTCTTGGTTTTTCAGAACCTGGAAGTCGTGAACGGATATTTCTCATGATCGAGCCAGTTTGACCTAGACGTTCTTGAAGAGATTTTGCGTAGGCATTAAGGTCTTCAATCTGAACTCTAGCAACACCTGAATCCATAGCAGCTTTTGCAACTGCTGTTGAAACGCGAGTAAGAACTCGTTTATCAAATGGTTTTGGAATAAGATAGTTTCTGCCAAAAGCAAAGTCTTCGTTCCCGTATGCTCTTTTCACATCATCAGGAACCTCCTCTTTGGCAAGGCCTGCAAGTGCGTATGCCGCAGCTTTTTTCATCTGCTCATTGATCTTGCGAGCGCGAACATCAAGTGCTCCACGGAAAATGAAAGGGAACCCTAGTACGTTATTTACTTGGTTTGGATAATCTGAACGCCCTGTTGCCATGATGGCATCACTTCGAACTTCTGCAACTTCTTCTGGTGTGATTTCTGGATCTGGATTTGCCATAGCAAAGATAATGGGATCTTTGGCCATGGATTTAACCATATCCTTGGAAACAAGACCTTTGGCAGAACAGCCAACGAAGGCATCAGCACCTTTCATCGCATCCGCAAGAGTTCTGGCCTTGGTATCATTAGCAAAAATTTCTTTGTATTTGTTCATGCCCTCAGTACGACCCTTGTAGATCACACCTTTGGAGTCGGCCATGAGAACGTTTTCTTTTTTTACACCTAATTCTAAGAAAAAGAGTGCTGTTGCAATCGCAGCGGCCCCAGCACCAGAAACGACGACTTTTGTTTTTGAAATGTCACGCCCTGTGATCTCAACAGCATTGATGAAAGCAGCTCCACCAATGATTGCAGTTCCATGTTGATCGTCATGAAAAACAGGAATGTCCATGATCTCTTGAAGTTGTTTTTCAATTTCAAAACACTCTGGTGCTTTAATGTCTTCTAAATTTACTCCCCCAAACGTTGGTTCAAGAGCTTTTACAGTTCGAACAACTTCTTCCACTGTTCGTGAGTTGATTTCGATATCAAAAACATCGATGTCGGCAAAACGTTTAAACAAAACACCTTTTCCCTCCATCACAGGTTTACCAGCAAGAGGTCCAATATCTCCTAAACCTAAAACGGCAGTTCCATTTGAAAGAACAGCAACAAGGTTACCCTTTGCAGTGTACTTATAAACGTCTTCTGGATTTTTTGCGATTTCTAAACAAGGAGCGGCCACACCAGGAGAGTAGGCTAGACTTAAATCTCTAGCAGTAAGGCATGGCTTTGTTGCTGTGACTTCGATTTTTCCTGGTCTACCTTGCGAATGATAATCAAGGGCTAAACGGTACTTCTCTTCAGCAGAAACAGTTTCATTATTGGGTGTACCCACGTATGATCCTTTGTTCTCAATTAATCAAAATTTGTTCAAGTAACGATAACAGTTTTTAGTTAAAATGACAGCGTCAATGCATCGAGACAAAATACAGAATCAAATTCTTTTACGAATAAGATTAGGAAGCAGGGGAATAGTTGTAAGAAGAAGTCCGATATAAAACTCATCTAACGCTGAATGTAGGTAGAAGTGATTTATTGCTCTCCGTGTCACAATTCCAAGACAACCCAATGTAACGGCCCAGCAAAAACTTGTTTCGCTGATCCTACCCGGAAACCAGTACCCTACGAGAAGAGGGAAAAGTAAACATGCCGCTGAAAAACTTCCTAATGTTTTCCAGACCTCTACAACGTTACCGTCAAAGTGTGAGCCTAAAAGAACAGAAATCACACTGACAAAAATTAAAGCTATATGATGGTGCCAAGTTTTGAAACGATCTTTGAGTGCAAACAAATCATAACTCACACAAGTTGCGGCATTAAAGAGATAGGCATCCAATGTAGATAAGATAGTCGCTAAAACGCCTGCGAGAATTAATCCTCTGACACCATGTGGGACTAGTTTAATGGCAAATTCTAAATAGGCATTTTGAGGGTTCGCATTTGGTAAATGGGCCTTGGCATAGAGGGCACCAAGAGTTGTACAACAATCAAAAAAAAACCAAATGATTGTAGAGATAAGGATTCCACGTTTCGCAACTTTTTCACTTTCAGCTGCTAAACAGCGTTGATAAAAATTTGGATCAACAAGTGTGGATAGTGCGATAAAACCCCAAATAAAGAGAGTGGAAACTGATTCCCCGCCTGTCCAATCAAAATGGCTCGCAGGTAATTTTTCAATAAGTGTGAGTGGGCTTCCATATTGTGCCCACGAAAAAACCACAACTAATAATACTGCCAGAATCATAAAAAAAAATTGTACAACATCGGAATAAACGACCGCTCTAAAGCCACCCCACAAAGACCAGATCGCAACGATAGCCACTCCTAAAGAAGTATTCCAGAAAAGGCTTCCGCCAAACATACCTTGAAGGAATAAACCTAAACTGATGGTGTAGGCCAAAGGAAGAAGATTAAGAAAATTGAGGCCAGCTGTAACTTTTTCTGCTTTAGGTCCAAAAATTTTTGCAGCTAGACCTGCGATAGTGACAGCATCATGTTTGCGTATGCGTTTCACAAGAAAAAAAGCAAAAAGAAGATAACTCACATACCAAAAAAGACCTTGAGTGACGAAGTTATAAATACCCTTTTCAAAAGTAAGAGTCGTTACTCCGAAAATTCCGCCATACCAGGTGGCCACAAGTGTTGCGACAAATAGTGGAAGAGTCAGCTTTCTTCCCATAAGGAGCAACTCAATAGCACTTAGCTTTTCTTGTTTTGGAAGTTTGTTTTTAAGTCCTTGTCCATAAAGGACACTTGCAATCGTTGCAAAAAGAACGGCAAAAAAGACAACCCAGTCAGTAAGGTTAAGATATTGAATGAGAACTTCTTGGGAAATCATGGCGGGATTATACGTTTTGGTTTATCCTTTTGACTATGAAATATGTTTTGATCATCATTACGATCGTAATTCTTATGAGAATTGATTTTTTATTTAAGATTTTTGAAACGTCTTATCTGAAATTTAATAGTCGAAATGAACAGCCTGTCTCTCAGAGTCAGGCCATTGAGAGTGAGACAATTTCAGTGCCAATGACAGAAGATAAGACTATTAATCAAGGCCCCCGGGCCAACTTGTTTCTTCTCATGAATGATTTTCATGGCCAACCGACTAAAGAAAACCGAGAAAGAGTGTTGAGCTTCCTAAGAAATAATTTAAAAATTTTTACCCCAGTTCTTGAAAAAGACTTTGAATCAAAGATTTATGAACTAAGAGACTTGTTTCAGCAAAACAATGAACAAGCTTTTATATATATATTGGATCTGATAACTATATTACCCGGTGAAAACCTCGAAATGCTTAAACGTTTTTTATCTCATACCATGGATGACAACATGGAGAACTTCATCACTCAGTATCACAAAAATAAAGACGTGAATTGTATGTTGGCCTCTTTGATTAGCGATCCAGTGCCTGAAGAAGATAAAATCAATATTTTTTATGAAAGAGATGAGGCCCTGACCCAATACCTAAGTAAGGATACGCTGCCGCCATTGATGAAAGAATTTGCTACCCGCTGCCAACTTGTGGTGAAACTTCAAATTGATAAATTGACTCCTAAGCCTGCTCCGGCTACAACACCTGTAGCGGAGCCAACACCCGTTTTAACACCAACCACTCAAGAACCTACCCCATGATTCAAGTTGTAAATTTAGAAAAAGGTTACGGAACCCAATTACTCTTTAAAGATGTTACTTTTACGATGGGTAAAGGGGAAAAGATTGGGTTAGTCGGAAGAAACGGAACAGGTAAATCAACTCTGTTCAAAATCTTGTTAGGTGAAGAACTGCCAGATGACGGACAGATTATTTTTCCAAAAAATTATCAAATAGGTACACTTAAACAACACCTACATTTTACTGAATCAAATATTCTTAAAGAATGCATGACAACCATGCACGGTGATTCTCAGTATGATGACTATAAAGCCGAAAAGATGTTGGTGGGACTTGGTTTTAAAGAATCTGACTTTACTAGACCTCCATCGGATTTTTCTGGCGGTTATCAAATTAGGCTTAATTTGGCCAAGGTTTTGCTCGGTGAGCCAGATTGTCTTTTACTGGATGAGCCAACGAACTATCTGGATATTGTTTCCATGCGCTGGCTTGCAAAGTTCTTAAGAGAGTTCCGTGGGGAACTTATCATCATTACCCATGATCGTGGTTTTATGGACGAAGTGACGACTCATACCATGGGAATCTGGCGTCAGAAATTAGTTAAAAACAAAGGCAATTCAGAAAAATATTTTGAGCAGATCATTCTTGAAGAAGACATGTATGAAAAAACTCGACAGAACTCTGAGAAAAAAAGAAAAGATCTAGAAGAATTTGTGGCCAGATTTAAGGCTAAAGCGAGTAAGGCCACTCAGGCCCAGTCACGTTTAAAACTTTTAGAAAAAATGCCGGAGCTTGAAGCCCTTAACATGGTTTCATCATTAGATTTTGAATTTAATCATAAAGAGTGTCCAGGCAAAGTGTTGATGGAAATCAAAGATTTGGCCTTTGGTTACACTGATGAAATGCTCCTTAAGGATGTTTCACTTCCAATTCTTAAAGGTGATAAAATCGCCATTATCGGAAAAAACGGAAAAGGAAAATCAACCTTACTTAACCTTCTTGCCAATGAACTCACTCCAAAATCGGGAAGTATTCAAGCAAACGTAAATCTTTTAATTGGTCATTTTGGTCAAACCAATATCAATCGTTTGAGACTTGAAAATACCATCGAAGAAGAAGTCGCAAGTGCTGATCCCTCAATTCCCATGCAGAGAGTGAAAAGCATTTGTGGAACAATGATGTTCTCAGGAGATTTAGCGAAAAAGAAAATTAAGGTCATCTCTGGTGGTGAACGCGCTCGTGTACTTTTAGCAAAACTTTTAGCAAAACCTTCTAATTTACTTCTCTTGGATGAACCTACCAATCACTTGGATCAAGAGTCTGTAGAAGCTCTGACTTTTGAATTACAAAATTATCCAGGAGCCGTTATTTTTGTTACCCATTCTGAATCGATGATTCGAGAAGTGGCAACGAAACTAGTCGTCTTTCATCATAATAAAGTTGAATATCTTACAGAAAGTTATGACGGTTTCTTAAAAAAAATCGGCTGGGAGGAAGACGAAGAAAAACCAAAACAGGTTGTTCAAGCAGAAAAACCATCTCGCCAAGAAGTAAAACGTCTTCGTTCAGAAATGATCATCGATCGATCAAAAGAACTTGCTCCTCATAAAAAGAAGATGGATTTTTTAGAAAAAGAAATTGTAAAACTTGAGGATGAACAGAAAAAACTAGAACAAAATATTCTTGACCTCGTGGCCCAAAGTGACTCAAGGAAGATCCAAGAATCTTCGCACAGATTAGGTGTGGTTAAGAAAAAAGTGGACGATTATTTTGAAGAGTTAACCAACGTGACATTGATTCACGATGAGCTCTTTCAAAGGTTTGAAGTGAAGCTCAAAGATTTAGAGATATAAATCTCTCCCAGCAATCTGTCTTGTTTTCACCTATCTTATCGTCAATTCCATTTAAAACTTGAGTAGATGTGGCCACTATGTAGATATTTCAGTGGTTTATAAGTTTCCTGAAGAAATTTGAACCCTCACTTAGCTTATGGATGTAGGGAAGGATATCTCCCTGAAGGTTAGAAGGAAGTTCCTTAAAAGGTATTATATGTTCTTCAGGTACATATCTAAAAGTGAAGTTAATCCTACGAGTTTCAAAACCCTCAATCTTTGGACCCAAAGACTCCTTACGTTTATTCTCAACTCTTTGAACTCGATGGAAAGTGCGGTTTTTCCATTTGTCCCCAGCAAAGATCTGAAGTGAAGAATCTTCAAGCCACTGAGAAAAAACAATATTTTCATCACCTAAAGTTGATTTTCCATTCACAAACTGAAAAAAGGCCCTATCCCCAAAGGAGATAGATCCTACTGGGCCTGGTTCAAAGTCTTTGTGTTCACCCACTCTGGCACGGTCTACCCATTTATCATCTTCAAACTTATTACCGTAAAAATTCACCAGACAAGTGTTAAGCTTCCACTTTTCAGGGATGTAGCTTTTAGGGAAACGTTTTTTAGTAATAAATTCAATTCGATCCACGAGTCTTTGTAATTGAGGAGGATATGATTCTGCTCGCACACAGCGATTCTGAATGCCTTTAGGCGGATGATAATAATCCAAACAAGCAAATTGCCAGTTTCCTAACCAATAAACAGGTCTTAACAAAGGACGCTGTTCATCACCATCAGGAGGGGGATTATGTTCAGAAAAACGCATCTCCCATAGTGGTCTCAAGCTGTTTAACCATTCAAGAAGTAAGGCCCTCTCCTTTCGATCCACGAAAGGAAACTGATAGTACAGACCAGTAGGAAGGGAGGAATTATTCATTTCGGCAAGCAAACTACATGTGGCCCAAGTCTTGGTCAAACACCTTGTAAAAAGGTTGTACCGTCTTGTAGTAAATTCAAGCACGTAGTATCTATGATGATATGAAAACCACCTCGTCAACTGAATCATCCAATGAGTTGTATTCCGTTCAGATCGCGAATGTTGACGACATTTTCCAAATTTCCCAATTATATTTTGATGTTTACCAGGGAATGTATCCAGATCCTTTAATGAAAGACTTTAATCGCATTAGATCTTTCATCAATTCTGATGAAGGATTTTGGTTTGTTTCAAAAAGTCCCGATAATCAAATTATGGCCTCGGTTCTGATTTGTTATGATAAAGAAAACCTGATAGCGAAGGCCTTTGGTGCTGTTGTAAGAGTTGAATGTCGCGGTCATGGAGTGATGGAGCGTCTTCTGGGTTATGGGATTGATTACCTAAGAGACCACACCATCGGCGTGGATGTTATTTATTCGACTACACGAACCGTCAATGAGGCGGCCCAGACTTTGACTGAAAAATTAGGTTTCAAAAAACTGGGAATTTTTCCGAATGCTCACCGAACTAATGATTATGAAACTCATTGTCTTGCGGCCATTATATCTAAAGAGGCCTTAGCAAAAAGAAGTACTGACTATAAACTTCACCACGAAGTAGCATCCCTCTATAAAATTGTAGAAAATGAAGTGGGACTTCAATCCATGGAAGCTATTGTTCCTGAGAGTCCAAGCAAAGTTTTAGTTTCACCTGGAGATTTGGAGGTTGTTAAAACTCCAAAGTTTGTGGCCTATAGATACTCCTTGTTGAAAAATGAAAAACGTCTTGAATTTGAATTTTTCCCTTTTCATCAGCCCAATCTCATCATCCTTTCTCCGGATCAATCCATTGAACTTTTCTGTCACCTTTCTCATGTTGATGGTTATTGTGTAATCATCGGTGGGAAGATACCAAGTGATATGGATTTCTCAGAACTCTTTTTAAGATCTAATAGACTCTTAAGAGACGCCGGAGCTCGTTATATTGAAGTGATTGTTCGTGCTGATAAACCTAAAATCTTAGAAAGTATATTAAGAGCAAAATTTATCCCTTGCGGATTTTTTCCAGCTTTTCAGATGATTAATGAAAAAAGGCATGATTTTTTAGTTCTAAGTCGCTCATTTGAAATTTTTGACTTTCAAAACGTTAAACTTAAAGGTCTTAATCAGATCTATCTTGAAGAATATTTCCGTGCATGGAAAAGAATGTCTCTTACTCCTAAACTTTTGAAAATATGAAAACATCGGCCACTGAAAAACTTCTTAATTCCAGACCTTTTGATTTTTCTGCAGAGAATAAAAAACTTTTTGTTCAAAGTTTTAAAGAGAATATTCTCAATCACTATGAGAAACATGAATTTACTCGTAAGTTTTGGAATAAACTTAAGTTTCATCCTCAAGACATAAAAACGGAAGATGATCTGCATCTCATTCCCGGTACAATGGTGCATCTTTTTAAAGAGCATGAATTCTGTTCAGTTAAAAAAGAAGAATTGGTATTAGTCCTCACAAGTTCAGGAACTGCTGGACAGAAATCTCAGCAGTTTCTGGATCAGTTAAGTTTAGACAATGTTAAAAAACTGGCCCTGAATATTCATATGGCCTTAGGCATGAGTAACGACAAACAGTATAACTATTTGTGTTTTACTTATGATCCAGCTGTGGCCAATGATCTTGGCACGGCCTTTACTGATGAACTATTAACAAACTTTACTGCCAAAAAAGAAGTTTTTTACGCTATTGAGTGGAATGAAGACAAAAAAACATTTGAACTCAATGAAGAGAAAACAGTAGAGACACTAAAACGTTTTGCGGTCTCAGGTGTTCCCACGCGAATTTTAGGATTTCCAGCTTTAATATTTGAGATGATTGAAAAACATCATTTGCAGCTGAATTTGGGATCTGATTCATGGCTTCAGACTGGTGGCGGTTGGAAGGGTAAATCAGAGAAAGAAATTCCGAAGCACGAGTTTCGAGTTTATATTGAAAAACATCTAGGCATTCCTCAAAAAAATCAACGAGATCTTTTTGGCATGGTTGAGCATGGCATTCCCTATGTGGATTGTGAAAAAGGGAATTTACATATCCCAAATTATGCTCGGGTATTTGTACGTTCACCTTTTGATTTAAGTCTTGTGAAAAAAGGTGAAAAAGGTCTGTTGCATTTTTTATGTTCATATAATTTTAGTTATCCAGCACCAAGTCTTTTGACGACAGACTACGGGCGACTAGGAAGTTGTGATTGTTCCATTGGTGGGGATACGTTGATCCTGGAGGGTAGAGCGGGAGTAACAAAACATCGAGGCTGTGCTTTAAAGGCCCTAGAGTTTATTAAGGAATAAGATGTATTGGTTTGGTCGTTTTTCAAAAAATAAAGAGGAGTGGCGGGACGATGAGGCCTGGTCTCATCTTTTTCGTCTTAAAAGAGAAATGGCACTCACTCCTGTGGAAGATATTGTGCAAGCGCTTCATGAGTTTGGTGGGTTTTTAAAAAATAATGACGTATTTGCATCAGAAGTCTTACCAGAACTTATAAAAGACTCTGGTCTTTCTTCTGATGATATAAAAAAAACATTAAATTTGCTTCCCAGTCTTTTAACTCAAGAAAATTTAGAGAAAAGACTCAAGGGCGAATTTATTCAGCCCAAGGTTTTAAATGATTTTATTAAACTTCCTGGAGCATCACAACTTACCCGGGCCATACCTCTAGGAGTGGTTCTTCATGTAACGGCTGGAAATGTGTTTTTAAGTAGTATTGATTCTCTTATCATGGGTCTTCTCACAAAAAATATTTCGATTTTAAAAGTTAGCAGTCAGAACACTTATTTTCCATTTTTTTTTGCTAGGAAATTATTAGAATTTGATCAAAAAAACATTCTTTGTAATAAATTTGCTGTTCTTCACTGGAAAGGGGGAGATCTTGAAGCAGAGCGAGTGATCAAAAATAAGGTGGATTGTATTGTTGCCTGGGGTGGGGAAGAGATGATCTCCGCTTACAGAAAAGATCTTCCTGTGCATGTAAAGTTTTTAGATTTTGGCCCAAAAATTTCTTTGCAAATTATTTCGAAGAATGGCCTCTTTGGGAAAGATCTTCGGGTTGTTGCACAAAAAATTATTCAAGATATTGCCCCCTGGGATCAAGGTGCCTGTGCATCACCTCAGAATCTTTATGTACAAGAAAATGTTGATGAAAAATCCTTATTGTTTGCACTTAACGATGAGTTTCAGAAAACCACTAAGGGTGGAGAAGTAAGTGAAGATGAGTCGGTTGAAATTCTAAAAGAAAAATACCGTGGTTTCTATTCTGAACTTATGGAAGACGGATTAATGCTTGACGGGCCAACACATCTTATTCATTTTGAAAAAAATAAATTCCTTAAACCATCTCCACTTCATCGCTCATTAATAGTTAAAAAATTTGAAGACGAGGAAGATCTGTTTAAACATTTGAGACCATTCTCGTATTATCTACAATCTTGTTCTTATCTGCTAGATGCAAAAGAAAAAAAACAATACTTGGAAGTTTTGGCCCTTACAGGGATTAAAAGATTTGCTCCTTTGGGCACGATTACCTGGGGTATGGAAGGTGCTCCTCATGATGGTCGTTTTGTTTTAAGAGAACTCGTGCATTTTATTGGAGATGAGGCCAGGATTCAGGATTACGGAGAAACAAATAAAACGATTCAGAATTCGATTTCTTTGAAAGAAGCATTTGATAAAATTCCTCATCCTGCAGGTTATGTTTTCTCTTCTGGCGGAACGACAGGTGAACCCAAATACACTCATTATAGTTATGCTGAATTTGATTTTATGACCGATATGTTAGCGAAGAATCTTAGAGCTCAGGGTATTCATGAAGGTATGATTGTGGCCAATTTGTTTGTGGCCGGAAATCTTTGGTCATCGTTTATGGCCGTAGAAAAAGCTTTAGAGAAGATTGGTGCCATTCAATTACCTATTGGCGGTCTCTGTAGTACAGAAAACATTTTAATGTATCTTCAGAAGTTTAGGCCTGATGTCGTCATGGGAATTCCGTCTTTTTTAGTGATGAATGCTGAATATGCAAAAAACATGGGTATTGAGTTAGACATTAAACGTATTATTTATGCTGGAGAGTCTCTTTCAGAAGAGCGCAGAAAATATTTGGCAAACAATTGGAAGACTCAATTCTTTGGTTCTGCGGGGTATGCATCTGTTGATGCTGGCGTGATTGGGTATCAGTGCTCTCACTGTGCTGCAGATGAGCATCATTTTTTTTCTGAATTGGTTGAACTGCAGATCATTCATAACCAAGGGGTGGTGACATCCCTTGCTCGAGATACTATGCCAATAAAGAATTATCTTACGGGCGATCGTATGGAGTGGATTGAAGATTGTGAATGTGGACGTTCAGATAAACGTTTTAAGTTATTGGGACGAATTGATAACGTTATCCAGATTTGGGCCTGTAGACTTCTATTAATTGATGTGGAGAAAATGTTTCAAGTGCATGCACCACAGGTTTTGAATTACCAGGTTGTGATTACCGAAATTAGTAATGCTCAAGGAGTTAAAGAGATTCTAGAAATTTGTTATGAATCCAAAATAGCTCTAAACCATGATGTGATTATTCAAACATTGTATGAATTTTCCAGAGATGTGAAAGATTCTATTCTGTTTGATGAATTTAAAAAAAATGTTGTTGTGACAATGATGGAAACTCATCAGATTCCAAGAAATCCACGAACAGGTAAAATCAGTTTAGTGCGAGATCTTCGTTATTAATTTCAACATCCCAAATATCTAATAAGGCCGTGGGTAAAGGGCTTTTTTCCCAAATCAGTTTATATCTATCTTTAAGCCACGCATTTTTATTTTGTTCCCTCGTTTGTGACTTTTCTCTTTCTTCTAATAATTTAATTTCAGAAAAACAATGAGACGAAGCTTTCTCTTCAGCATGATGAGCATTAAAGGCCAAACATCCATAGGGCTTAACTTCAAGTGGAAGAGGGCAACCGAGTTCTTGATGGTTAAAAAATGGGCATGTGTAGGTACGTCTTAAGTATGAGCGTTTACCGTTACCAAATTGGTGATCCAAACGATATTTAGTTATTGTCTCAAGTAATTTATGTTTTAGTTCGTTGGTATGTTCATGATGAGTTTTTAGATAATGCAGTAACTCAAATGCTTCGAGGGGAGTGACCATCATGGAATTGGCCTCAAAAGTACAACAGGTTCCTTGGCAGCCCACACAGGAATAACCCTGATTTTGCAGCTCCTGCATTCTTTTTATTAACAGATTACGGCCATTCATACTTTTTTTTCCATGACTTAACTATACAAAATAATTGGATTGACGCAAGTACTCACGACAGGGCCAAAAATCTATTTATCCATTTACTATAACAATCAGATTTAGTACAAAACTCTATACTATTTTTTCTCTATTTTTTTGGGAGATCAGCATGATTGATTCTTGGTTGATGTGGTTAAAAACGCCGGTCATTTTTGGCGTAGTTGCACTCTTCATTGCCGCTTTTTTCTATTTCAAAGTGATGAGATTAGGAAAAGGGACTGAGACAATGGAACGAATCGCGGGTTATATCCGTGAGGGTTCTATGGCGTTTTTGTTCACACAGTATAAGGTTCTGGCCGTTTACTGTGTTGTGGTTGGTGCAGTTATTGGATACAGCTTAGGTGGATTGGCCGCTGGTTCATTTATTTTAGGGGCCTTCCTTTCACTTCTTGCAGGTTTCATAGGAATGAAAGCTGCTACTTATGCAAACGTGAAAACCACTCAAGCTGCTCGTACGGGTTCAAGATCTCTTGCTCTCCTCACCGCCTTAGATGGTGGTGCGGTTATGGGTCTTTCCGTTGCTGGTCTAGGAGCGATTGGTCTTGGTGCTCTTTATTTAGCTTTTGAAGGTTCTGGAGATAAAGTTCTCTCAACTATTCTTCATTCTTTTGCTGTTGGTGCTTCATCAATCGCACTTTTTGCTCGTATCGGTGGAGGTATTTATACTAAAGCTGCTGACGTTGGTTCTGATATCGCTGGTAAAGTGATTGAGAATATTCCTGAAGATGATCCACGTAATCCAGGTGTTATCGCAGATAACGTTGGTGATAACGTTGGTGATGTTGCAGGTATGGGAGCTGATATCTATGAATCAATGGTTGCTGCAATTGTTGCTGCCATGGCGATAGCGATCACTTCATCTGAACTTCCAGTACTTCTTACAAATGTTGATCCATCTGTAAATAAGATGGTGGCCGTTGGTCTCCCTCTTGTTCTTTCAGCGGTTGGTTTAGCTGTTTCAATAGTTTGTATTTTTATCGCTCGAATGCTTAAGAACATGGATCCTGCGAAAGTTCTTCGTGGAGCTCTTATTCTCCCTCCTATTGCTCTTGCAATTGCATCATATATCATCATGGCTTCACTTGAGATTACTCAATCTGTTACTGCTATTATGACAATCGGTGCCCTTGGTGGAACAATCATCGGTTTAGTGACTGATTATTATACATCTTCAACACCAGTTTCTCGTATTGCTGAATCAGCAAGAACGGGTGCAGGAACCAACGTAATACAAGGTCTTGCTGTTGGTATGGAATCAACTGCAATCCCAATGATTATTGTTGCGATCGTTGCTTATCTTTCAAATAAATATCTTGGTCTTTATGGTATCGCTCTTTCTGCGGTTGGAATGCTTGGTGGAACTGCAGTTGTTATGACTGTTGATGCTTACGGTCCGATTTCAGATAACGCTGGTGGGATTTCCGAAATGTCGGGTCTGGGACCTGAAGTTCGTGCCATCACAGATGAGCTAGACATGGTTGGTAACACAACTGCGGCCATTGGTAAGGGTTATGCCATTGGTTCTGCTATCCTTACAGTTCTTGCACTCTTCTCAGCTTATAATATTGAGATTAATCACGTTCGTGCCCTTTCTGGGCTTGGAGCTGTGGAATTAGTTCTTACTGATCCTAAAATCTTAATTGGTATGCTTCTTGGTTCCATTCTACCTTTTCTTGTTGGTTCAACAACGATGCTTGCTGTAGGTAAGGCCGCTGGAGCAATTGTTGTAGAAATCGGCCGTCAATTCCGTGAGATTCCAGGTCTTATGGAACTTAAAGCTGAGCCAGAGCCGAAGAAAATCGTAGATATCGCCACAAAAGCTGCCATGAGAGAGATGATCCTTCCAGGGATGATTGCTATCTTGGCCCCTGTTGCTGTTGGATTTTTTATGGGTCCAGCTTCTCTTGCAGGTCTACTTGCAGGTTCTCTTGTGGTAGGTGCTACAATGTCTCTTTTTATGGCCAATGCTGGTGGTGCTTGGGATAACGCCAAAAAGTATATTGAAAAAGGTAAACTTGCTGGTGAGAAAAAAGGTACTGATACTCATAAAGCTGCAGTGGTGGGAGACATGGTTGGAGATCCTTTTAAGGATACATCTGGTCCTGGTATCGCCATCCTTATTAAAGTGATGTCAGTAGTTTCACTTCTTATTGCTCCTTTGATTGCACTTCTTTAATTCGAATTTAAAAAAGCCACCAGGGACAAGAAGTCTCTGGTGGCTTTTTTTTTGATAAAATCACTGAAAAAAGTTCAACTTTCTAAAGTCTTACCTCAATCTGAGGTAAGAATCTCCCCAATGAAACATATTATTTTAGGTGTATTTCTTTTAGGTACTTGTTCATGGGCCTTTGCCTTTGAGATCGATTCTTCGTGTTTTAAATTGCATGCAGGGGAATCAGTGAAAGCTACTTTAGAAGAAGCTGTTAAGGCCGGTGTTGAATGTGCTCAAGAAATTAAGGTTCCTGAGGTTTTTGAGGCGGCCATGATTCTTGATCATGCTGTGATTAAGTGCGAATCAAGCATGAATAAAAAAACTTTGGCCTACGTACTACCAAATCCTTTTGTGTCTCAATCTCTCACTCAAAACTATAAAATTTCAATTGGGCCCTCTGTTTATACAAATGAGGAGGGTGTGGCCCCAGGGGTACTTTTCCATGAGGCCCTTCATTTTACAGCATCAAATAATTTTCCTAATCTCATTCATAATGACCACGAAGAATTGCAGAAATATGGGGGGATTCAGGCCGATAGGATTTATCTTTTATCAGAGATTTGTTTTCCAAAACCTTATGCGCCTGCCTCAATTATTTGGGTTCTTCGTAATCAACCCCAGTTATGTCAATTTGCTTTAACCAGCACACATCATGAGTTTCATCTTGCATGGGGAAGTGAAAATCTTGAGGCCATTCCGTATTCAGAGGATTATGCCCATTTAGTCTGTAAGGCATCCTTTAAATATCTTAAAAGGAAGTTAGGTTACTAATGCCAACTTTTCGTGGCAATTATGTATAATTTTTTGATCTTAAAAATCCTCAACCATTAGATTTTAGTAAAACTTGAGTTTAGAAGTATAATATAGCGGCTTACTACGTTTGATACTCACACGGGAGGGATTCTGTGAAAAAACTAAAAGTTGTGATTGCTGTAGGGTCGTTGTGTCTTTTTTCATCAATATCAGTCTGGCATTTTAGTACCAAATCAGGGCCAAAAGTTTCTGTAGACGATGTTCTGTTATCTTTAATTAAAAATGATCTCGCTGGATTTAAAGCTTATATTAATGCGGGTGGGGATCTTCAAAATGCCTTACCACATATTGATGGCCAGTCTATGACTGTGGCCCAAGGAATGGCCTATTTTGAACGACAAGAATTTATCAAATACCTTCAAGACCAAAAGAAAAAGTTTCTCATACAAGACTCTAAAGGTGACATGCTTTCCATCACGGTTAGAAAGAACAACGCCGAGATACTAAATTTATTGTTAAAGGAGAGTCCTGATCTGACTTTAAGATATGGATCTCAAAGGATGAGCCTACTTCATCTTGCAAGTAATGGATGTTCACATAAATTAGTTTTACCACTTATGCAGACAGAGAAATTTAAGTGGAATGAAGATACGAAACAAGGTCACAATGCACTGACCTTGGCCGCTGAAAATGAGTGTTTGTCACTTCTCTCGTTCTGGAAAAAGAAAGGCATTAGTTTTAATAAAAATGATAGACGAGGGATCTCTGCTTTTAAGATTTTAAGTGGAAAAAAAGATGCAACAATCTTGGATTTTATTCAATCTTTTGCGAGCAGATCTCCAGCATCCATAGCGGTGACCTCTCAAAAAACGGTAACTTTTTACCGAAAACGTATAAATCCTAAAGATATGCCAGTCGATTACTCGGCCCTGATAGAGCCAGAAAGTCGGCCTGAAGCAGCGGTTGAGACTGCGGAGAAGTCGGAGTTTTCAGACTAAAAGGAATCAGAATCAGTACTAAAAGAAGTTGAGTTTTTAAGTTTTAGTATGATTTATGATCTAAACAATTCAAGACTTGCGCGAAATGATTTTAGCCTTAAAATAAAAATATAATTATTTTAAGGAGAATGACATGGAAGTTATTCGACGTACCAACGCCGAAATTGAACGAAAATTAGGAACTGTGGCCTATTTTATTCGTAAAAAGAGAAAAGAAGCTGGCCACACTCAGGAAGAGCTGGCCAAGGGGGCAAAAGTTGGACTCGCATTTTTGAAACGACTTGAAGGTGGAGATGAAAATCTGCATCTTGCTAAGGTGTTACAGGTTCTTCGTTATCTGAATGCAGATCTTTTTCCGAAAGAGTATCAATGAGTGTTCTTATTGCGGTAGCGCATGTTGAGTAGCTCTACTGTAAGTGAGAAGGCCATAGCAAAGTAGATGTAACCTTTTGATACGTGAGCACCCATTCCTTCGGCCACTAACATCACACCGATTAAAAGTAGGAATGCGAGAGCTAAAATCTTGATCGTTGGGTGATCTTCAACAAACCCATTGATCTTGCCGGCAGATAAAAGCATGATCACCATAGAAATAACCATCGCTGCAACCATGATCGAAATTTGGCTCGCCATCCCAACTGCCGTGATAACTGAGTCTAGGGAAAAGACGATATCAAGCATAAGAATCTGAAGTAACATCATATGACTATTAATCGACTTTTTAGGCTGAGCATCAGGCAAATGCACCTGGGGATCGCCTTCAACTTTATGATGTATTTCAAAAGTTGATTTACCTAGAAGGAAGAGACCTCCACCTAATAAAATGAGATCACGCCCAGAAAATGAGTGGTCAAAAAGTTCAAAAAAAGGATCTTTTAAAGTCATGATCCAGCTGATTGAGAAAAGAAGAATGATTCGAATGACAAGGGCCAATGAGATACCAAGGTTTCTTGTTTTATTTTGATCTTCTTTAGGTAAGCGTCCCACCAAAATTGTGATAAAAATAATATTATCAATGCCTAGGACTGTTTCCATAGCTGTTAAAGTCAAAAGGGCGGTAATAGATTCGCTAGTAAGCTCAAACATGAGGACTCCTGTCAATTTAGTGGTTTGATTTTCCCTTATCGATTCCCCGTTTGACTAGTACAATAAAATATCATTTCAGGAGCTTTTTATGACAAACAAAATGACTTGGGCCCTACTTCTGATATTGCTTTCATGTGCGTCCAAACCAAAACTTTATCCCAACCAAAAGTTTAAAGAAGTGGGCAAAGAAATTGCTCAAAAAGACATAGACCGCTGCATTTCTGAAGCTGATGAGTATCTAGAAAGTTCGAAAGGAAAAAACGTTGCTAAAGGTGCTGGAGTCGGAGCTGCTATCGGGGCCGCCATCGGTGCAGTAGGTGGAGTTTTTACAGGTAATGTTGGTAGTGGATTAGTAAGAGGTGGCGCGATGGGTGCTGCGGGTGGTGGCACCGCAGGGGCCCTCACTCCTGATCAGATTAAACATCGTTATGTGAATCAGTGTTTGGCCGAACAAGGGTATCAAGTTTTAGGTTGGGACTAGATAACGTTTCTTAGTTGTTATGAAAATTCTACAGGCAGGAAAACCAGAATGTTTTGTGTTATAATAATCAAAACAAGCAAGAAGGTTAAAAGTGAATAAAGTTAATTCTATTGAACAGACAAGACTTTTGAATAATAAAAAATACCGTGAGTGGTATAAAAAAGAAATTCTTCCTAAGAACTATAGTCCTATTGTTCATCTAGGGGTCAATATTGGTCTTTTGCTCAGTGCGATCCTTGTTCATTTTGTCATGGTTAAAGACTGGTCTTTTCTTTCATTAGTACTCATGATCATGATTTTCTTTTTAGGAAATGTGGTCGTTTTTATTCTACATAAATATCCTCTACACCGACGGTACAAATGGTGGACTTTTCCATATGATACTCACACAGTCGAACATCATCGTTATTTTACTGCAGAAACGATAACTTTTGATAGTAGCATGGATTTTAATGCCGTCTTTTTTCCGATGTCAGTAGTTGCTGGTTTTACGTTTATAGGTCAGCCTTTGATCTACTTCGCTGTAAGTTATTATTTAGGTGCAGATGTTGGCCACGTTCTAGCAGGATCTGCAGCAGGTTACTTCTTGATGTATGAATTTTTTCATTGGGCAAGTCATTTAGCTAAAGACCATTTCTTAATGAACGTTCCCTGGATTCTTTACATGCGACAGCACCATTTGGCCCACCATAATCCACGTCTGATGAGCCGATATAATTTTGGTATCGTTGATCCTATCGTTGATTTCATCATGGGGACTAAATATCAAGGAGATCTGCCCCAAGACCTAGATGAAGATCACTACAAAGATGTTAAGTCTAATTTAGGATAATTTATGAACTATCTTCACACGATGATTCGTGTAAATGATCTGGATCAATCAATTCATTTTTATACAGAGATCATGGGTATGAATATGATTTCTAAAAAAGATTATCCTGCCGGAGAGTTCACTCTTGTCTTTTTAAGTTTCGGAACAACTACAAATGATCCTTGTATCGAACTCACTTATAATTATGGTCGCCATTCATATACTTTAGGGGATGCTTTTGGGCATATCGCTTTTTCGACACCAGATATATATAAAGAATGTGACCGTCTACGAACGTTTGCAGTGAAGATTGTAAGAGAACCGGGACCTATGAAAAATGGCACCTCAGTCATCGCCTTTGTTGAGGACCCTAACGGTTACAAAATCGAACTTATTGAACGTAAGTAAACCTTGGACATTTTCAGCTTCTTGATGAAAATTAGCGTTAAAGATATTTTCCGGCCTTAACGTGGAAAGTAATTGAATCTTTGAGCATTTCATCTTCCCAAAGTTCAATGCGATAACTTCCTTTCTTTTCTGGTAAAAAACCACGGCCAAGCTCTTTGAGTGAAAGAGTTTTACCAAACATTTTTAATTCGCCTCGATCGGAGCTCTTTTTGAAATGAATACGCTGATTGAATTCAGGAATTTCTGGATCAAAAGCAAATTGAGATCCATCTTGAGGAAAAATAATTTTTGAAATTTCAGATTTTTTAATGATTGAAAAAGAGTATTTAGGTTCAGTGCCAGGGATATAGAAGTTTTGGTTATGCTCAATCAAAGAGTTGGGTTTTATCGGATTTGAGCTTCTTTTCTCTTGGTGAAGATAAGAAACAAGATGGGAAAATATCGGTGCAGCTCCGGATATTCCTGTCACATTCCACATCGACTCACCAGAACTGTTGCCGATCCAAACACCAATAACAAAACGATCCGTATAACCAACACACCAGTTATCTCGCATATCTTTACTCGTTCCCGTTTTTACTGCACTCCAAGAATCCGTTGAAAGGGAGCTTTGAAGGCCAAACGTGAGATGCCTATTTTCTTTTTCTGATAAGATAGAACCCATTATAAAACGCACTTCTGCTGAGAATTCAGGAATTATTTTCTGCGAAAATTTATTTTCGGGCAAGTAAGAGAGTTCTCTAAGATTGCCTTCTGCCATGGCCCTATATCCTCTTACAAGATCCCAAAGAGTTATATCAACGGCCCCTAAGGCCATGGAGTGGCCGTAATTTTCTTGGGCGAGGAGGTGTCTCATCTCTAAGTCAGCAAGGAAATGATAAAATCTCTCTGGGCCCAGATGATCGATCACTCGGATAGCAGGAATATTTAAAGAGGATCCTAGAGCAATCTTTGCGGGAATATCTTGATGGGTAAAACTTTTTTGATAGTTTTCTGGCCGATAAGTTAAACCATCTTTTGTAACAGTGAAAGGTTCATCCCTTAAGGGGGTATTCATTGTGATAATTTTTTTGGAAATCGCTTTAGCAAAAAGAAAGGGCTTAAGGGTTGATCCTGCTTGTCTCAGTGATTGAATATGATCAACCTGCCGAGAATGAGAAAAATCGCCACTAGAGCCTACATAGGCCAGAACCTCAGCTGTTTTTCTGTCAATAATGAGAATGGCCCCATCAGTAACATTCTGATGCTGAAGGAAACGAATTTGAGCAGAAAGAGTTTTTTGAGCTTCTATCTGTAAGCTTTTAATAATGGTGGTTTGAACTTCATTTTGATTTTTTAGCTTCGTTGCAAGGTGAGGAATAAGGTTTTGCTGAAGTTCAGTTCTTGTGTCTTTATAGAAAGAAAGATCAAGTGCTACCTGTAGTAAACGGCAATCCTCATTTGATGAGATGCGCTTGAGATATCGACAAGCACGAGAGAGAATTTTTTCCGGTTTTTGATTGGGTGATGGAATCATGCTGTAAAGGAGGATTCTTTCATAGAGATCTAATCCCCGTGGATACTTTCCAAACAAGCCTAGACTTGCAGCATTTATACCCTGCAGCTCACCTTTAAAAGTAACAAGGTTGAAATAAGTTTCAAGAATTTCTTTTTTACTCCAGGATACTTCTAGTTTTAGAGAGGAAAGGATCTGATATATTTTGTTTTTAACAGATCGTTTATGAGGAACCCCTAATAATAGATTTGTTGTTTGCATGGAAATGGTACTGGCCCCTCTCAATGGCCAGGATTTTAAACTGTTAAGCATGGCCAATGGATCAAATCCAAAATGAGAATAAAAACGGTGATCTTCAAAAATTAAAATCTCTTCTAACATTTTTTGAGGAAGTTCTGACAGTTTTGTCCATGCACGTCTTTGAACATTATGGTTACGGCGAATCTCGTGAATGAGTTCACCATGTCTGTCCGTGATCTCCTGAAAAGAAGAGGGATGATTATTTTTTACAGACTCAAAGTTTTGAGTTCGAGAACAGGATAATAAAAAAAATATAAAAAAGAATCTCATCATTCTTGAATCCTCATATTCCAGTACGGTAATTCTCCAAAGATGTCAGGGCTGTATAGTGCTTCCATACGGGTTCCTGGAATTTCAAAGTCTCCTGGTTGATTAAGCCTAAGAGTGATCTCTATGTTATATTGTCCTTTGGGTAAATGATTAAAATAACCACGCCATTCTTGTTCCGTTCTTTCCTCAAAATCAAAAGGTACTTCAGATGATTCTACGTTAAGAATGCTGACACCTGCGGGCATGGGAATACGAATTCCACCCATATTGAGTTTGGATTTTAAGTTAATGTTCAATTTAAGAATGATCCTGTCTTGTATTTTAAATGAAGTTTGAGAAAGTGATTGTTTAAGTTCTATACCCTGAAATGTTTGGGCTTGAGGATCTGGATAAACGAGATAACGTAAATCTGCCCAAGGAGTTCCGGTGCCATTATGTTTTAACCAATTATCTTTTAACCCATTTTCTCTAGAGACGTTGATGAAAGGTGCCTCGCCATCTTTCCAAGAAGATTTGATTCCTCCCAACGTAGTGGTCCCTGATACTGCAGATTTTGACCATTTTTTTTGTAAAATATAAGCATAGGTGTTTGAAACTGTATCACTGTAATGACCCGACTTTTGTTGTCCGAGAAAACCGCGAACAAATTTCCCTTCATTTGACTTATAAAATTCATCAAACTTTGAGGAACCTGCCATTGTCTTTTGTAAAAGTAGAAATCTTGCAGAAACAGCAGAGGATGAGCTGAATATATCTTCATTGTCATTTACATCGAGGACAATGGTTGATCCATCAATTTTAAGTTTAAATCTTATTAAATCATGAGCAATGAGAGCTTGATTGCCTGGAAAAAATAGAATCCACTTATCGATAAGAATTGAAAGAGAGTCTGATTCTTTTGCAGTGCTAACATCACTTAGCCATGCAGGATTAAAATGAGGGGAGCCACTAAGTTTTAAAACGACCATCGCCTTATGTTTTAAAAATTCGAAGTTCTCTCTTTCCCAAGATTCAAGATCCTTCATTTCTCCGCTGATGAACTGCTTAAGGGCATATTGCAAACGTTCTATCCTTTTAAAAGGTAACTTTTCCCAGTAGGCCATTTCAAGAAAATGTGCAGTGAGAGAAATCGAACCACGTTGATCATTACGAGGATAAAATTTTAGAAGACCTCTTGAATCTATGTAGGAGTCAATTTCTTTATCAAGTTTTTTAAACAGCTTTTTATCTTCCATGATAATAGTACGTGCCAGTTGTTGTTCGAAACAATTATAAAAATAACTACGCATATATGATCTAAATGTTTCAGGGCCAGGTAACAGAGAAGAAGAAAAAATGACTTGCGTTCCAGCATAAAATGAATTTTCGGAACTCGCAGGTACAAGGACTTCACCTTTAATTTCTTTTAAATCGGAGAACTGAACTCTTGGAGTATAGAGAGGAAGAATTATTTGTGATGTTCTTAATTCATCTAGGAGCTCATTGCCTTCAAAAACTTTTAGTGAATACTGAGCTGTCCCAGTTGTTTTAAAAGGTGCAATCTCCTGAGATACAACGCTTGATGCTCCACCAAGAAGATTAAACTTTTCTTTTTTAATTTGTACTCCATTAAGCCAGAGCTCAATCCTAAGCGTTTTAGAGTTTGAAGTTACATTTTTTAATGTGTAACGGGCAGAAAACTGATCACCTGTTCTAATAAAGGGCGAAGTTCCCGCAAAACTTAAAATATCCTGGCTCGATTGAATGCTGAGTTTGTGTTTACCAAATTTTTTTTCACCATAGGCCAAGGATTTAATAGAAAAAGTGGTTAAAGAGTCATTGAGAGGAAATTCAACAAGAGCCATTCCACTTTTATCTAACTGAATCTTTGGATTCCAATAAACCAGGGTATCAAACATCTGACGGACTTGTTGATCTTTGCCCCCACCTCCACCTTGAGGTCGAGCTTTAAGACCAAAATGTCTCTTCCCTATGATATGGGTTTGGGCCGTAGCCGTGACAACGGAGTGTCTGAAGCTTTGCATAAGGGATTTTAAGGGGTCAAAAGAATCCTGAGCATTCACAGTAAGAAGTCCTTCATCAAAGACACTTATGGCCGCGGTCTGATTTTTGGCAGGAGTCCCATCAGCATTTTTAACCTGAATAGTTAATTTAACTTTTTCTCGAACTTTATAGACAGCTTTATCTGGCACAACATTGATGAATAACGCTTGATTTTTATCTTGTACTTGGACTTCTATAAGACCCAATTTATAAGCTGGTTTAGCAAGATCAATTATTCCCGTGGCCTGACCTTGTGCTAATCGTCCTCTCACAATGAGAGCTGAAATGAAAATATTCGGATAATCTTCTTGTTCAATGGGAACAACAATAAAAGGATTTTTTCTTTCAAAAGAGGTGAGATAGGTCTTAAGAATTCCTGCACGCTCTTTTGTGATCAGTACAAGCCCATGTTCAAAAGATGTTTTTAGTTTAAAAACGGCTTTTTCCCCTGCTGAATAAATATTTTTGTCGGCCAATATATCAATACGGTCATTATATTCTTCTTCGTTCCAAGAGTTTTGATCTCCATAAATATAAAAGTTGCTCTGTCCAGAAGAGTCACCAGATTTTGCAACAAGATAGTAATCGCCTCCAGCCTTTAAAGAAAGTTCGCATATTGCCAGGCCTTTTTTATTTGTTTGTCCCGCACATACTTCGCCCATATCTTCAATCTTTGAAGTATTGTGATAGGTATAAAAACCACCGAGTATTTTTTTTCGATTAGTTAGATTAATTCGTTTATAAAGTTTAATTTTATAATTTTCATCTGAGAGAGGCATCTTTTTACGATCAATCATCAGCAATTCAAATGATACTTTTTCATTGATTTTAGTGCTGTACACATTCTTAGGATTTTTAAATCCAATTAATTTATTATGAGGATAAATGAGAGCACTAAGACTATTTGTTTGAAAAGCCCCATTAGGATCGATGTACTCAATTTCGGCCCTTAGGTTCTGAACTTTATTGCTCTTTGGAATCTGAGAAAATTTAAAACTAAAATCACCTTTGGCATCAGTTTTTAATGTTTTTTTCTCAAGAATGGTACCTGATTCTTTATTGTCAGATATTTCTCCAAACGTAAAAAGATAACCTTCATAATCCTTGAAATATGTACTTTGAGTTAGTGGAACGACTTCGGTTCTGAGTGTGACATTTGTGTCTGAGCCTGATCCCCCTGCCATAAATTCAAGATGCCCTAAGAGTTCAAGCTCTTCCCCTTCGGAATAATCAGTACGTTGCTCTTTAAAAGACAAATCAGAACGCATAAGGGGAATACGGAATGCTTGAACGGTAAAGTGACCGGCCTCGATGCTTTTGGCAACGACACCATTTAAGTAAGTTACAAGACTCAGACCGTAATTTCCTTGTGGAGCTTCTTCAGGTAGTGAAAAATATGTGAGAGCAGTTCCAGCATCCTTCCACTTGATTGCAAGGCTCCAGTCCTTTCCGGTATCAAGATGCTGGATAAGAAGATGGGTGAACTTTTCTTTAGGATACTTTAGTCCTGCCTCTGATTGATCTCGTACGAGATGTATCATATGAACTTTTTCACCCTGCTTATAAACAGGCCTATCAAAGACAGTATGGGCCCTTATCGGGCCAGTGTTTTCACGCCAAGGTAGAGAGAATCGCCAGGATTCGATGCCTCGAGTCCAGTCACTAAAGGTAAAAGTGGAATCATCTCCCTTTGTGGCAACAGCAATAATTCTGGAAGAATATTCTTCCTTATGATTTGAACAGTTTAAATTTTCAAGAGTGACTTTTGAAAAAAGTAAAAGCCCCGTATTATTGGTTTTTCCCTTTTGAAGGACTTTGCCATTACAGTCGTAAAGGGTGACTTCAGCATCTGAAACCGCTTCTCCCTTATCTAGAGTTGTCACCCAGACTAATGAGTTTTTTTCACTCATTTTTAGATGTGCCGCCATGTTTGTAACTAAAACTGCAGTCGAGGTATAAAATTCAGTTTTCTGGAGAAGTGATTCGGCTATGGCGGGAGATGATACTTCAATAATGTGTAGGCCTTTTTCTTTTAATGGTAAACCCAGAACCTCTGTCTCATTCTCAGATGCGGTATACTTTAATGTCTCATTTTGAGTTTTAACTTTATATTCATTGAATATGGATTGATCCCTGAGATCAGGAATTGAAAAGTTCTGGCGTTTATCTATTGCAGATTTCCATTTCATGATGGTCAAAGGATCAAGTTTTTTTATGACAGATGAGGTTTTTTTAAGTGTAACGACTTTTTCTATATTCCTAACACTTAGGGGTAATAACATTTCGGTGTTCGCCTCAAGTACTCCAAAGGGTCCGGGAAATTTTGCCAGAGGAGGATAAATGCCTGTCTTCACAGTAAGGGGAAATTTGTTTGAATTGGAAAGCTTCCTTCCTTCCATGTCCTCAAGTGATGCGGGAATATGGATCTCATAAGTTTGTGAAGCGTCTAGTTTTATATTAAAACTTGCCCATCTTTGATAGGTTGAATTTGTAAAATGTAATGGATACTCTTTTTTTTCATGAATGATTTTAATTTTTTTTAAATCTTCTAATGCAACATCGGAATTAAAGTTTAGTGAAATAGTACCAAAAGGAGAACACGGAGCACTTGCATACGTTCGTTCGCAAGTCATGTTCACTTCAAACGAGTTCCGAACATGTCCCTGCTTTTTAAAAAAAAATGTCACAGCTTCTGGAAGAACAAAAACAACATTTTTATTTAGAGGAAAATTTCTTCGTGGCCTTAGGACAATGAGTTCACGTAAATCTTCTAAGTATTGCGACTTGAGTACTTCACTTCGAACAGGACCTGTTACGACATCAAGCTCCACTTTCTCATTTGAGCCTTCAACTTCAACGTAAGCATTCTGTGCAATAAGTTGTGGATCAATAGGGGCCTCAAGTTTTAGAATGAAGGCAGAGTCTTCATCAAGATTCTCAAAATCCCAAGGGTAAATCTCGTTCACCTTTATGAGAGGTGTTTTAAAATAAAATTTTTCTGACAAATTTAAAATTTGTGCCTGACACTGAATTCCAGGTGAAAGTTTATTTTTAAAAACAGTTTTTAATGTTTGAGCATTATTCCAATAGACATCAAATTCTGGAATGGGATTTTTTAGACAGTCTAAACGAACTTGATTTTTATCATTTTTTCCCCAGTCAGGACGAGACTCAGAAAAGGACCACACAAGTTCATGGGCATTTGAATGGTCCAGATGAGGTTGGAAGAATGTTTTTGAATTGCTTTGTAGTGATAGTAAAAGAAAAAAAATGGCCAAGATTTTCATATACAGTTCCTTAAATTTGAATGAGAAATGGTAGAAGAGAAGCAGTAAGTTAAGCCAGGCGTAAGTCGATGATAAGTGAGTGGCCTTGTTTACATCACTTAGACCCTGATGAATTTCAACAAAGACAGTGACTCCCACTTTTTTAAAGATGGAACATGTGCGTCAAACACTCTTGGCCTAAAATTTTTTGTTCATTTCCATTCTTTAGATGTACTAACATTTTTAAGTTTTAGGAGTACATTATGCCCAATATAAAATTTAGAGATGCTACCTTACACGATTCTGAAAAAGTAGCTGCCTTGATCAATTCTGCATATAGGGGAGATTCATCCAAGGCCGGATGGACAACAGAAGCCGATATGATGGATGGCCAACGGATTGATAAAGAGGGAGTGGAGGAACTTATAAAAAAATCTTTTAATAAAATCATCATGGCCACTGATGAACAAGAAAATGTATTAGGATGCATTCATGCCGTCAAAGAAGATGATGACTCTTTATATTTTGGATTGTTTGCCGTAAATCCTAAACTCCAATCCCTGGGAGTAGGGAAAAGCCTTCTTAAAGAAATTGAGACTTTGGCACATCGGTGGCAACTAAAGAACATCCGTCTCACAGTTATTCAGTTTAGATCAGAACTCATCTCATTTTATGAACGGTGTGGATTTAACCTCACAGGTAAAGTTGAAGAATTTCCGGCCCTTGAATTCTCAAAGATTGAGGGCATCAGACTCTTAGAAATGACAAAGACCCTGTCCAGAAACTATACAACTGAATAACAGCGCCGGTAATCTCTGCCCTGATGGATCCTGGTGATATGAAAATGTTGTAAAATGTTTTTATGACAAAAATCCTTTTATACTTCATCATCTGTCTTAATGCCGAAGCATTTGCTTCTACGATTCTGTATGTGGGCGACTCTCATACCGTCGGTCCTTTTGGTCACAAATTAGATCAACTCTTACGAGATGAGGGTCACGAAGTTGCCACCTATGGTAGCTGTGGTTCAATCGCATCTTGGTGGAAAAGTGGAAAAAAAACAGTTTGTGGCTTTTATTCAAGAAATCAAAATGGTGATAAAGTAGAACAAAAAATACATACGACTCCTATTATTGATCATTTGCTTTCACATATTCGTCCAGAGATTGTTATTTTAGAATTTGGCGGGAATTATGGACGAATTAAGAGTGATGAATTTGTCATCAATGACATTAAATCGTTCATAAAAAAGATAAAATCATCTGGCGCCTCTTGTTTTTACATCACGAACCCTGATTCTCGGAGTAATAGAAAAAATATACCTAGACTGTCTCAACTCATAAAAAAAGCAGTAGGATCTGAATGTCCTATTTTTGAAAGTTATCGTTTCACTCAATATCCAGAAATTGGTGGTGACGGGATCCATTATTCATTCAGATCAAATAAGCATTTAGCACTTGAATGGGCCAAGAACGTTTTTGAAGTTTTTCAGGCCACTTACCAGCATTAGGTAATGTCTTAACAAAGCTTTACGCCAGTTTATACCCTTTGCTTAACGACGATAATCCTTTCATCTTTCAAAGTTTGGTACTTATATTAAAAATATCTTTCCAAGCAAAAGAAGTTACATTCAAAAACAATCTCCTTCTGTGACTATTTTTTACAGTGTTTTATTTCACAACTTTAATTATTTTTAATGTCATAGCTAAAAATCTTTTGATGAAATATGATGCCCCCAAATTATTTTCAAGAAGGACCATATGAAAAAACAACTTTTCGCTTTTGCTCTTATTGTGTGTTCTGGACTCGTTCAGGCCAACCACATCCCAACTTGCTTAGACCTTAACCTCTATCAGATGGAGGTGGGACAAAGCTGTTTAACCGAGAAAGACGGCGCTTTTACACGTGTGAAAGTCACTGAGGAGCTTGAGGCCTGGAAAGATGAACAAGGTCTTTTGTGGTCGGACTGGATGGGTAAGGCCAACCATTATGTGGCCATGGATGAATGTGCGCTTTTAGGGATGCATCTTCCAAGCAAATCAGAATACAAATTAGCAGTTGAGCATGGTCTTAAACAAATCGATTTTGACTTTTACAAAAGACCTTTCTGGGGCACAGAAATTCATGATGGTGGCTCAATGGCTCACGTTCATCACTCATCTGTCCGCGGCCAGTATGGATTCAGAAGAGGTCACTTCTCTTACCGATGCGTAAAATAATTAAATAAAGTTTTCTTCTATAAATGGGCCTAGCAAGGCCCATTTATTTCGTTTTAAATCAACTAGAATTATATACAAAAGTCTAACAATGGTTGTTCTTCAAACTACGGAGCACTTCCCCGATGAAAGATCCAATTTAATGGTGCCGGGCCGGTATTGATATCGTAGGTAAAAACACTTGCATTACAATGGTAGGGAAGTTCACCTTCACCGCTAAAGGGCGCGTTCATAACTGGTATATTAAAAGTTTGACCTCTTGCCGACATAGTGGCCCGGGACTGAATGTTATTGCCTTGGGTTTTAGTACAAACTTTGGCAGATGAAGAAGTCGTTACGTTTGAATACGTGAGATTACTCACACCATTCCAGTACATATTGATCTGGGAGGGTCTACGTCCACGAGTTTGTCCACTAATAATGAGGTTTTGATAATCCCATTGATGTCCTCCGTCTGGGGTAAAGGTAAGCTTTACGTTTCCAGATACACTGGTCAAGTCAAAAGCATTAGCGGTTAATCTTCTCATAAAATCTAAGACGGTATTCGTGTCTACATTCCATGTTCCAAATAAACAAAGATCTGTTGGTTTGTTTTCGATAACACAAGGACATTCATCATTGTCTTCACGAAGGATATCAATACGAACACCATTAAGACTCAGATCGGGACTTACTCGAGTATAGATTCCTTCTAATTTTCGGTCGGTGTTACATTCTGTGGTTATAGTGGAATCAAATCTTTCTTGCCATGTAGGGGACCCAGTTTTTCGAACACTAAGTTTTGCACCATCGATTCCATGAATTGTGAGGTGATACTTTCCTCTTTTAGGAAAAACGATTTCAAAAGGCTCAGTAGAAAAATCCATAAAAGAAATGGTTATAGAGCTTGTTGGCGTTTCAGGAATATAAAAAACCTGCTTTTCCGCTCTCCATTGGGCAAGATTGCCCGAAGAATCATTAAGTTCTTGAAAACTTAAGTTTCGAGCTGTTTTATGAAATGCCTCCGAAATATCAGGGACATTTAAAGCATCATCTTGGCCAGTGGCCCCGCTTCCACCAAAATGAGATTGGGTATTGTGTACGTTGGCACTTGAGGCCCCTTGATGCCAGAACAATCCTTGGAAAAAAAACTCCGAGAGATAGGGATTGTTTTGTTGGAAGAAGGGGACATGTTGATCAAAACGACCAAACATTGGATGATATTCAAAATCGTTTCGTGGGTAGACATCATTACTCATGAATTGAGCAATGCCTTCAAACCAGAATTGTCCTTCACTAGCACCTTGAACAACGGCACTTACTTGATCTGGAAAATTAACTTTTTGAACACAATGGTAAATTTCATGGGCCACCATTTGTTGAAAAAATTCTTTATTTAGATCTGTTGATGCTGGGTATAGCACAATTGGGCAAAATTCAAGACCACGCTGGAAAAACTCTACATAAGAAAATGCACGAGTAATATTTCCTCCGCCATCTTCAACATTGGCCCGATCTGAAAAGACCATTCGAATTTTGGGGACACTTGCAAAGGAGCTATATTTCAAGCTTGCATATACAAATGCTTCCGCTGCCCATTCCATATATTGTTTATAAAGAGGATTTTCTCCCGCTGTATCTTGAAAATACATTTCTTGGCCACTTGAAAGGAGCACTAGAGAAGGTGAAAATGGAGTGCAATTACCGGCATTTTCTACACGGCCCCGTTCAGGAAAACCTAAAGACCATAACGAAGAGCAGGGAGCTTGTGCGAAGGTACTAAGAGTGGAAAAAAGTGTGATTGCAAAGATGATGATCTTTAACATTGTACGCTCCAAAGAATTGATTGGAGCCGTTTTTGCAGAGAATTCGCCTGCTGTCAATTACTGATAGAATACTTTAACCCAAACGACCTTAGAATTGATTAGTTTTTAACATGATCTTGGTCATATTATAAGACGTCTCATTAGGAGAAAATAGAAGCATCAAGGAGAGATCATGGACTTTATTAGATCGATAATGACCCCACACCCTAGCAGTATACAGAGTTCTGATAATATTCAAGTGGCCTATGACATGATTAAACGACAAAAGTTTCGTCATCTTCCTGTGCTTGATGCCTCAGGAAAATTGGTAGGAATCCTTAGTGATCGTGATCTTCAGCGTGTGATGAAGAGAGAGAAAGTATCGTTAATTGAAGAAAACTATAGTTTTGATTCAGATGAGATTGTTGAAACGGTGATGAGCTGGCCGGTCAAAGTGATTTCTGAGTCGACGACGATTAAAACGGCAGCTAGGCTAATGCTTCAAGATAAACTCTCTGCTCTCGTTATCACTGACCTAAATAATAAATTGATGGGTATTGTGACGACTGATGATTTCCTTCGTCATATTGTCCACAGCGAAGGATCATCTGATTTACCCTTGCTTTCTACTCTTCCACAACTATTTACCTAAAAATACAGATCAGGAAGTTGCACCACAAATTTTAAAATATCTGTAAGAGTAATAATGCCAACAAGTTTATGATGAGCATCAAGAATAGGAAGAGCATTAATTTTTTCATCTAACATCAAGTGAGCGATATCACTCACGCGTGTGGAGTCAAGGCCAAGAATCATCTTCTCTTCAACTACATTTTGTAGATTTGCGTCCCGTTTTTGATGCAAAAGTTTTTCAGCGCTAAGTATCCCGATAATCTCAATTTGTTTCATAACAATAAGATGTCGAAACCCATGCTCTTGCATCAGCCGTGCAGCTTCTTCAACAGTACAACTGTTCTGAATGCTCACGACTTGTTTGCTCATGATATCTCGAGCGAAATTTTTTTTCTTAAGTCGCTGGTATGTTTTTTCTTGTTGATTGTAGGTTTTTATCCCAATGGATGATTTTGCATGAGAATCTTCTTTTTTATCTAGCTCCATTTCAAGAGCATCGTCAAACTCGTTGACTCTTTTTATCGGCTCGGCCATTTGGATCTTCTTCGTAGAAGTATCCACCTTATAAATATAGGGGGAAAATTGACCTTGTATAGAAACGATGAAGCTCATTTTGTTATGTTACAAAAGGTTGATAGGAAATACCAGAATTAACAATTCAAACCGTTGGCCCGTGCAATCCCAATTAGTGAGTCTGGCCCTTTATTTTCACGATTAGTTTACTTGAGTAGTTCTATATTTAGTTATGAGATTCCTTAAGAAAAAAGTATTAATGATGAGCGCCCATTTGTTTACGGAAGTCATCACTGATAGCGTTTGTTGGTTCATATTTTTTGCCATTTTTGGCAAGAGTCTCAGCAAGTTTTTCAGGTAGCGGAGAAAAACGGCCGACACTTGTTACATGGCATCCGGCACAGTCTCCAGGAACGTTTCGTCCTTTTGCATCCGTTGCAGAGCGGACAAAACTATTTCCTTCTTTTTTGTAAACCATAGGAACCCAGTTATCTTTATCCTTAGACCCCGTGTTGAGAAAGACTTCGATGTATTCATCTGTTCCACCCTGAGCATTTTTCGTTTTATTTACAGCTATCCTAAGTTCATCACCCGCTGCTTCCGTCCATTCCTTGCCTTGCTCTCCTCTTGGCCAGAAAAGTTGTCTTGTATCTTCAGGGTTGGACGAGAAACCACTATTTGATATGAGAATTCCATTTTTGTCTTTTCCTCCTCGTATTTCTGAAGAATTGGACCATGTACTATCGGTTGTTTCTCCTATAACTTCGTTACCTCCACCAGGTTTGAAAGCTTCAGTTTGAACCATTTCGTCTACTGTCAAACCCACCTTATCATTTCGAAACGCTGGAACTCCTTGAGTATCGAGAGGGTCTTTAAATCGGATTTTACCTTGATCTTTTTGTAGCCTAAATAGGGCCTCGTTTAATTCTTTACCGCTGAGTTGACCAAGTAAAATGGATTCAGGGCCACTTTGACCATTGGTGAGCATGAATCTTAGCATGTCATCATTTTTGCTCACACCACCTGTGCGCGCATTAATAATAACTCTTGCCCCTTCTCGCTGAACATCAACACCCATGGAGTGTAAGGTCGCAGTTAGCCTGATGGCCTCATCCTCATTTTGTATTCCTGGAAGTTCAATATATTTACTTCTGAGAGTAGACATACGAGTTTCATATTTCGTAGCTAAGGCATTAATGATCTTTTGCTCAGTTTCAGATAAACCGTGAAGATTAGGATTTTGCTCCTTAATGAGAGCTGCTAGCTGACCGGCCTCCATACCTTCTAGTGTATTGAGTTCTTCTGTCATAGAGACTTTGCCTTTCATCTTTTGTATTAAATCTTTTATTAATCCTTTCTGTTGTTCAGTATCAATTGTGCCATTCTTAAGTGCGATGGGTTTGCCCGTAATTTGAGTTAACTCACTTCTGGCCTGTTTGGCACCTGGGGCGATTGTTTGTTCTTGTTCTGCAATTAAGCGAGCAAGGCCTGACTGAGGCATCTTTGTATCCTCATCGAGGACTTGCACTTTTTTGAGAAGTTCTAGGGTTTCAGGATCTGGGCTTGGATCTTTGCTAACTTTAAGAATCAGCGCCTCTATGACTTTTTCATCATTCCCGAATTTTGTGATTATTTGTTTGGCCTGAGATGGATGAATGTCGTCACTAGATTTAACTATTTTTAAGGCAGCTCCTTCATTTTCAGGCATGACGATGACAGCTTTTGAAACAACAGGTGCAGCTGTTGATTTTGGAGACATTCCTAGCCCTTTTTTAATTTTTTCCAATGCACAATCAAAACCGGCCTGGGCCTGGGCGATGAATATAAAATAAAAAACGAAGGCAATTAAGTTTCGCATTTGCCCACCAAATTGTAGAATTCATCTGTGATTTTCTTTTTATCAGAACCATGACGGCGCTTGAGTTCGGCCATCACTTCGATGAGAAAGTCTTGCTCTTCCTTATTGCGACCAAAACTTTTGGCCAAAGTGTGGAGTTCATTATCCATAACAATCTCTGCAATTTCTTTAGAACGGTTTATTTCATTAACAGAATTTAAGATTTGAGAAGTTTCATCTTTAAGCGTCTTCTCAATGATGAGAACTTTTTGTTCTTGGCCGGCAACTTTGAATTCGGCCGACACTAAAAGTTGCTTAAGTTTATTTTTAGATTCTATGAACTTTCTTGAATCCCCGCTTGCTTCTTTGATGGCAAGTAATCCTTTTCTTATTGTTCCTGCAAAACCAGAAACTATAGGGGATGCATTATCTAGAACTGCGTTGGCAAGAGATTCGATTAAAGCTTCTTCATCAGCAGATAATTTATCTAAGGAACTTTTTTGTTGATCAACATTATAAATTGATTGCCCGGCATTACTACTGGCAGCGATGTTTTCTGATTCTGCCTTTACTTCCTTAAGATCTTCAAACGCCATGGCCACACTTACGGCACCACAAGCTGCACCTATTATAAAACTTCCAATAACAGTTGGACTCGCTAGAAGACTGGCCGTAAGACACGCTCCTGTAATTCCTGCTACTCCAGCAGTTTTAATGGTCTCATTTCCTGCTGCTTTGTATAAGCATGATTGCATATAATCAAAACCCTGGAATTGTCCCAGTCCATCTTTTCCGGACAATACCGATTGCGTGAGAGTTGGATTTGATACCAGATCTTTACCGGATATTCCTTTGACCCCTGCAGAATTAGTCTGATCTTCATTCATACAATAGACTTCCATACTACTAATAAGATCTGCTCCCACATTGTGACTAAGGGTTTTAATCTTGTTTTTAATTTGTTCGTCAGATTTTGTCTCTGCTATAAAAGTTAAATCTTCTGTTACCTTGAAAGGGGATTCATCCTGACCTCTGACCGCAAGATAAGGAAATTTTGCGTTTGATTCTAAAATTTCTTTTTTTAATTGCTCAATCATATCATCATTCGTTTTAATCTTTTCCTGGCCTAATCTGCGAAATTCCAAATCTTCTTTTAGAAGAAGAGCGCTCTTTTGACCAGGGTCTAACATATCGAAGCGATCTTCTTTAAGATCTCCCAATAGTTTAGGGTCTGGCCTACTCTTAAGTCTTTCGTTCTCTTCTTTCAAAAGTTCTATTTTATGAATATTTTTTTTGTTATTAATAGCAGCTGCTCGGATAAGAGATACGTAGTTATCAATCCTATGGGGCTTAACAGGTTCATTTGCAGATTCTTTTTCATTTGTTCTTTTCGTTTTTTCAAAAAGTTCAGCAAAGTTTTTTTTGCAACTATCAGGAATAGTGATTTTGTCTAAAACCAGATCTTTGTAAGATTTGATAAGTTGTGAAATTGCTCGCATTCTTAACATCTGAATATAGCCACAAGCACCAGCTGATTGCAAAAGTGCTTGAATGGTGTCTTGGCCTGATTCAAGGCCAATAGCTTTTAAGCCTTCATTGATGTCACAATCCTGTGGGGATTCAAGATGTGGTGGTGTGCAATGAGGGGCCTCTTTTAAAAATGGCTCTTCCATCATACAAGACTGAATATGGGCATTTTTATTTTTTTGAACGAGTTTTTGTACAGTGCCTTTAGCTCCAGTTACATACTTTTGACAATAGATATGATCATCATCATTACCAGGTTTGGCCTTTTTCTTATATTCACAATTTTCAGCACATTTTTTGTTTTTCAAGGCCTCATCATGTATATCTTGAAAAGCTGCCTCTGGAAAAACGCATAAGTTTTTATCCCGATTGGCATAACGGAAGGCCTGTCGATAGGTTGTAAACCGGGCCTGATCCTGTAGATACTTTTTAAGCATTGGAAACTCTGTTAAGGCATCTGGTCTTTCTCGTATTAATTTTTCTACAGAGTCTCTAAACTTAGGTTGTGTTAATTCAACGTTGTCACCTTTTTCTATAATGGTGTCGCGTTTTAAACTTGCCAGAGGTGATCCTGGGGTTTGAGCGGCCTCATAGAGCCTTTTGAGGCTTTCATCTTGTTTTTTAAAATTGTCCTGAGCTTGTTGGGCAAGGCAGTTAGACATCTGAATTTTGGAATTATTTAAAATACATTGAGTACGAACTTCTATCATCACTTCATCAATAAGTTTCTCTAATACGTCTTCACTGGCCGAAACCTCGCTCAGGAGCACGAAACCTAAAAAGATTAACTTTATTTTTCTCACCTTACGTTTTCGGTTTATTAGGATGAGTTCTTAATTAAAACTCAAGTGACCAATGACTTTTTAATGAGTTGCTGACCGGTTAGTCTTTTTTTATTTTTAGTCTATTTTTACAGTCTAACTTATTGGAAAGACATAGAAGAAAAGGGCCTCTTTAACGTCTTGATAGTTCGTAAAAAACACTCAAAATTTAATTTTTTCCTCTTAATTTCCGATAAGTTTGGTCATGAATGGGCAAAAGATCTTCCAACATATTTTGCAATATCTAGTCGCCACTTCAATTTATGCGGCTTCATCAAATTTTATTTTGATCTCAACAACTGTTGAATCTCCTGAAGATCAAATCATGGAATCAAAAAATTTCAATACAAAGGCCGGGCCTCAAAGAAGTCCTGCAAGTCTTTCATCTGCAACTCATGGGAGTGTACTCTCTGAATTTACATCTATAGAAAACCCGTCAAATGGCAGAAAAGAAAAAATCACTTCGATTCCATTAAAAAAAACTGAATCTAAGATGCCACAGGCTTCTTTTCAGGTTTCGTATTCAGGGCCTGTTTCATTGGCAAAAAGAGCAACTCAAATATCTAAAGAAAGTAAAAACATACCTCTTACGGCCGCCAAAGGCGGTAGCGCAACTTTTAACATTCTTCCTACACCTCTCAAGAAAGATTTAACAAAAACACTAAAAGATCCTGTGGAAACGGCTTTGCTCGCCATTACAAACCTATCTCCCACGGACCTTCTTTACTCTGCTATACCCATCGCAATTTAAATTTCAGTTAGGGCCTTCACGGCCTGTCTAAAAAACCTTAAACTTGATGAATGCAAGATTTTCTTACTCCTGAACAACGATCTGAACTTTTACATGAACTCAAG
>Ga0247843_1001120_pt1 | contig 57591 bp, 56 predicted proteins | sample LaCruzMarch2017__FD_192420 | JGI IMG/M metagenome (GOLD analysis project Ga0247843, IMG submission 192420) | Freshwater microbial communities from meromictic Lake La Cruz, Castile-La Mancha, Spain - LaCruzMarch2017_8m | ecosystem: Environmental > Aquatic > Freshwater > Lake | place: Spain...
TTTGAATTATATACATTTTTAATATCATCATCTGGGTCTGATATTAAAATAATATGATTTTTTAATATTGAATATTCTTTATCTTTGGACATTGGCATCAATGGCATTGATCCAACGCCCTCTTGACTCATAATAAATTTCTGTGGTTCGACAACAACAATGGTATTTTCATCCTCAGATTTAAACTGAGTGATGATTTCTTCTCCTGTAATTAACTTTAAAACTTTAATTTTCATTTGTTTATCCTTTGGTTGGTGGGATACTAACATACATCGAATGTTGGGTCAACAGCTATTTTTTATTTGACGTAAGTTCTTTGTTTTCAATAGTTTATATCAAAAAAATATATAGCCTAAAAACAAATTCCATAAACACTAAATACTATTGTTGATTTGAATCTTGATTTTGAATACACTTTAACAATGAGGCAAAGATGAACAATAAATACAAAAACTACAAAAAATTGGTGAGTTTTTTAAAGAAAAATTTGCCAATAGCTTATCCGGTTAGTGTAAGGAGATGCGTCATGAGCAGTTCTCTTGATGGTGAGTGTATCAAATACAATAAAAAATTCTTTATAAAAATAAACAAGGATCTTAATGAGAACTTAGCAGTTGAAACTTTAATTCATGAGTGGGCTCACGCTCGTGCTTGGAACCATTTGTTAGATTCATTGCATGTGGATGATGATAGATTTGATGACTTTTCACACGACGCAACATGGGGTGTTGCCTACAGTGAAGTTTATCGTCTTTATCAAAAACTTGTTAATGAATCATATAAAGAAAAAATTGGATCTTCTGATAAGCTTTGCGGAAAATTAAGCATTCCAAAAAATTAGGTTTTCCGGAATATGAATTATTTTGTATCAATAGAAAACAGCTATCAGCATAGCTGGCAGATAGAGCTTTTGATTCAAAGCTTTAAAGATAAAGGCGTAGAAGATAGTTTGTTGGTTGCTGTTGGCTTAGATGATTCTAATGGGGTGTATAATTGTAAAAATTTATCCAATCATGGCAATAAGATTTTTTTTAAAAAAACAAGTTCAAACTTAAGCCTTAATAAGTGGCTTTCATTGTTATCTGTTGTAGATAAAAAAGATATATTTCCACTTACCATCTTAAATCCCCACAATATATTTTGCAAAGAAATTCCACTGAATGGCAAGAACTTAATCATTAGTGAAGATCCTTTTTTTACTCACAACTTAATTGAAGATTATTTTTCTGATTCTTTAGAAGAAGAGCAAATTAAGAAAAATTGGTTGAAAGTTGGAAATACACTAGTTTTCAATAACATTCCGACGTTTTTTTTCGAAGATATTGTTTCTTATATAAATTATTTTAGAGATAAAAAAGAATTTTTAGGAATGGATAGGGCTGCAATAAACTTAAGTATTTGGAAAAACTGGTCTACTCTTTTTGAAAATAAAGAAAATATTGAAATAAGACCTTATGAGATTGAAAGTACCATGTTTGGAAATTTTATAAAAAACATAATAAACTATGATCATGGAATACAACCTGGTTTTAATAAAATTTGGTTCAGTAAAGATAACTTTTCTATGCATCCAGATAAACCAATAGAGTGTTTATCTAAAATTAGACATACAAAATGTAGTGATTTTATCGCAGATATTGCAAAAAATTATCTTAATTAACTACTTAAAAAATTTATCTTTACGAGAAGGATAAATATAAGTAGAGATGATTAGGATGATCGATTTCGGGCATGGACGCCCGCTCTTTTCTTACTATATTAAGCCAAAACAAGCTTCTTTTGTTGTTTAAAAAATCAAATTAAATACTATATTATTTTTGAATTAAAAGCCAGGAACAATATGAATAAAGTTTTAATAGGTCTGTCTAATAACGTAGCCGCAAACAAAGAAAGCGTTAGGCTTTGGAGCGATAGTTTCAAAAGACACTCAGACGGAGAAGTCGTGCTTCTTGCAGCAAATATGAGTGATGAAGATAAAATTGCTTGTGATGATCTTAAAATTAAATTTGAGTCAGTAGAAGTGAAGGAAACTTTTTATATATACCATAAAAGGCTTGAGCATATAAGAGATTGGCTATACAAATCGAGCGCCGATCTTGTTTTGTCAACAGATGTTTTTGACGTAGTTTTCCAGAACGATCCGTTTATAAAAATGGATGATAAAAATTTTGATTTTTTTGCTGGTGGTGAGGGCGTAAATGTTAATCAAGAGCCTTGGAACTCAAGCAATATAAATAGTCTTTTCCAAGAACACTTTCAAAAATGTGCAGAACAAGAAGTCGTTTGTTCTGGTGTTATGGCTGGAAAAAGGGAGGCACTCGCTTCTGTTTACAGCAGAATGCTTGAGTTATGTGAAAAAAGTCCAAATAATCACAACATAAAAGATCAAGCCGCTCTCATAGTTATGATTGCAAATAAAGAAATCCCTAATGCAAAGGTGTTCAACTTAGATGAGGGGTGGGCTATGCATTGTGCAGTCGCCGGACCGACTCAATTTTTTGAGAGCTGGGGGTTCAAGGGTAATCTGAAGTATGGCATTCCAAAAATGATAGATGGGAGTGTATATACAGCCAAAGGCGATCTATTTGATATAGTCCATCAATTCAACAGAATTCCTGATTGGCATCAAAAAATTAAAGAAAAACACTTATGAATATTTGTACTACAGTTTGCTCTTATGCAAGAACTTTAGAAGGGTCTGGAAACGATCTAATAAGAAAGTTTGGTCGATCCGGACTGGATAATTTTTACGTTCTTTTTGATAATCAAGGAAATTTATCGTTGGATAATGTTGTCGAAAAATATGAATCAAATGTTTGTCTTTATGGCGATGAAGATTTTAAAGATTATAAATTTGACAAGCCAATAAACACAAGACATCGATGGGGCTCTCATCAAAACCCAAAATATTTTTATGCACACTTTAGAATGTTGGTTTTTTATTTAAAAAATCCTGGATTCGATCACTATTGGTTTTTTGATGATGATGTTGACTTCAACGGCGATTTAAAAGAATTTTTAGACACATATAAAACAGAAGAAGAAGATTTTATAGCAATACAGGCTTTTAAAAAAGAAGAATATCCTGAATTTCCAAAAATAAGTGTGATTAACAATAGAATGAAAGGATCACACGGAGGATGGCTGGGTTTATGTCCGGGTCCTGGGGATAATTTTATGTCTCAATCAAAACATATAGGATCCTTTTTTCCAATTGTAAGATATACAAAAAAAGCAATGGATCATTTAATGGATCTTCACAAACAAGGATTTTACGGATACTCAGAAGGCTTCGTTCCAACATCGCTGGCGTCGAATGGATTTAAAGTTGCAAGTATGATGGATGAATTTAATAATTTATTCGTAGAGAATAAATCAAACTGCACATTATTTCACAAAGGAATAAAATTTACATGGGAATGGCTATAGAAAAACCAGTTATAGTGATGGCGTTGTATGATATAGGGAGAGATAATTGGCAATCTTTCACTATGTCTTATAACACCTACTTAGCATGGATGAAAAACACACTTTCTCTGGATGTGCCTGTTGTTGTTTATACAGAAGAAAAATTTAAAGATCGAATTATAAAGATGAGACAAGAATTTGATCCAAAGTTGTCTCAAACAAAAATAATAGTAATTCCTCTTGAGGAGCTTGATTGTTATAAGCTTTATAACGAAAAACTTTCAAACCTCATGTTTTCAAAAGAATTTGAAAAAAAAATTCAAACAAAAGTTCCAGAGATGAACAAACCACTTTACAATGTGATAATGTTCAACAAGGTATTCTTCTTGCAAGATGCAAAAAAGTTTTTTGATGGAGACTTATATATCTGGGCAGATGCCGGCGGTTTGCGTGAGAGTGTATCGCACTACAGAAATCAAAAATGGCCCTCTTTAAGTAAAGTCAATGAATTCGACAATTCTAAAATAACCTTTTTTAGCCATAGTAAAAATATAACTGTTAGAGATAACTCTTATCACTCTTTATCTCAAATAAGATTTATACAAGGCACAGCTTTTTTCGTTCCTGTGGGATGTATAGATCAACTCCTCGTAGATTTTAACCAAACAATAAATGAGTGTCTTGACGGAGGTTACATAGGTAGTGATGAAAAAATATTTGATATAACATATTGCAAAGATCCAAATAAGTACAATTTAATAAAGTGTGATTGGAGAACTTACTTTAATATTTTTAAAGATGATGGACTGAAGGTTCTTAATAAAAACTTAGGTCAGTCTAACAAGGTTTTCTTAGATTTTGGATCACATGAATGCCAAGGAATTAGAAGGTTTATAGACAAATTATCAATTGATGGAAGTTGGGATATACACGCGTTTGAACCAAACCCTTTGATAGATACACAGTCGTTCGCAAAAGAGTTTGATGATCATAGAATTTTCGTTCATAAAAAGGCAATTTGGAAAAGAAACGGAAGAGTTATATTCAACCAACATGGTGAAGATGGAAGAAGCCAAGGATCTTTGTTAGAGGAAACAAATGGTGGTAAAGGATATTTTGATTTTTATGATGAAAAAATTGTTGAATGTGTAGATCCACAGGAGTTTATTATAGCCCTAGGTTTAGACAAAGATGTTTTTATAAAAATGGATATAGAATGGGCTGAATACGAAGTTCTTGAACACATGCTGAAGGATTGGCCAAAAAACATAAAGAAAATTTGGATTGATTGGCACGGAACTAATAGTGAAAATATTCTGTTGAAAACAAGATCTCTAGAGAGTGCAATCAAGTCTTTAGGAACTGAAGTTGAAACTATCAAATAGTTTGATACTATTTTTTAGACCAATTTGTTGATCTATTTGCATACATGTAACTTTCATACTCACCTTCTATTAAATTAGAGTCCCAGTTTTTATGCCAAGGAAGATGTTTTGCTAAATGCTCACCAGCAACTCTAATGTATGGCCAATTATAAAAATTATTATTAACCAAACAGAATGTGGTATCTATATCTGCCCAATACATTTCTGTTTCTTGTCCCTCTACTCTATTTAGCCAAAACTTACTCTCCCATTCTTTTATGCTTTTACCCTCGTATTTAATATCTTCCCTAATATCGTCGCCAGATATATCTAAGGCTAATCCTATTTTTCTAACCTTATATAAAGTGGAAAGATCATAAAACTTTTTAATTGCTTCCTTTGTAATTGAATTTGGTAGGCTCAGATCTGGGTCTGTGATAACAAATATTGGACCTACAATTCTTTTAATTGATTCTAGTTCATAAACTTTATGACTGTGGTTTTCTTTCATGTAGAAAACTTCATACTCACAATTTTTCAAAAAATTTTTCATTGGCTCAAAACAACTATTATTATCTAATATCACAATATCTCTGGTGAATTTTTTAATTTGTTCGCATATGTTGGACACAAAAGTAACATTATTATAAGCAATTATAATACAAGTAATTTCTGGCTTGGGGGTAAACATATCTGAGATTGTCACACTACTATAAGATTCATGTAGTTTTATTGGGCATGATCTGTGGTGAGAGAAATACATTGCGTCATCAACAACAGAACTTTTAACATTTTCAAAAATATTAATACCAAGTATTTCTTCAGAATTCCATATTTTAAATAACTCTGATTTAAAAAATTTTGTATCTTTGTTTACATTTAATATTGAATTTTGTATAAACATTTATTTTCTTTTCAATATAGTCAAGCCGTTATTATTTTCATATACCTTATAAATAAACCAATTTAAACCATCGCCCTGCAGCAGGAAGTCATCAAGAGCATTCTTAATTCCTCTTTTTTCTCCCTGCTTTATTTTATTACTTGCGACAGAACATTCATTAACGGGATATAGAGCTTCATCAATATGTGCATAAATGGCGGTATCATGCAAAACAATATATTTATTTACATTTTTGCTATGAAGGTTCAATTCGTTTGTTAATTGAAAATATGTGTGTAGAGTATCGATAAAAAGAAGATCAGTATTGGAAATTGTCAGATTCAACGTGTCTTCTTTATAGAATTTAAAGTTTTTAATTTTCTCGCATTCATCTACACTTGGAGATCGATATAGATCATAAGATATGAGAGTTTTGTCGGTATCAGCAATAGCAGCTAAAAATGCGGTAGTGCTATTACAATGTCTGGTTCCCATCTCCACTATCGAGCTTACTTCTTTTGCTAATTCAAAAAGAGTTGGAAGGTGTTCATTAATATCTGACGGTGTATTTGAAAGATTAATATATTTTTGAATGATAAACATAAATATATATATGTTAAAAGTAGTCATTTGTCATTTTGAAAAAGATCTTTCATGGGTTTCCAGCCTGAAGCATCCTTATTTGATATATAATAAAAATCCCTCTAATAATGGCAAGTTTGATTTTGATATGCCTAATGTTGGATTTGATACTGTTGCTTATTTGAAATATATCGTAGATCACTATGACTCCCTGCCGGACTATGTTTGTTTTTCCCAAGATGATCCCTTTTTTCACTGTCCTGACTTTTTAAAAATTGTAAATGAATTTAAGTTTGATAAAAATTTTGCGCCGTTAGGTGCTGTTTATTTTCGTGATGGAGATGAATTGAAAGATACTTTAAGTTATTGCCAAGAAAATAAAATAGAATATAATTTACCCATGAAATTTATTAACTCTGCTCAGTGCATAGTGTCTAAGCAATTGATAGTTAAAAAAGAAGTAGAGTATTATTTAAAAATTAAAAACACATTGCCTACTAATCAGGTAATAAATAGAACTAATTACTTTGTTGAATATCTTTGGCCAACAATTATGGGCTTTAATGAAGATTTATAAAGATATTCTTGTGTCTTCTGTATCTTGAAAAACTATTTTATATCCATATAAATCAAAAATCAAATCTGGCTATAATCTTGTCGTATTTTTCTCCAAATGGTTTGTTGGAGCCCGCCATGTGTTTATGCTCAAAATGAATTGTTTTTGGTTTTACATTATACAAATCAAGCCCCTCAAGGACTTCGAAATCATGCCCCTCTGTGTCTATAACAAGGTGATCTATTTCTTCTATTTTGTATTCTTCAATTAGATTGTCTAGTGTCGTGCAGGGAATCTCAACCTTAGATGATGTGAGCTGGGGGAATTGATGATTTTTAACGTGGTCTGGTAGAACAGAAGATAGTTGATCCACCCACTGAGTCAGTCCTTTTTGGATCACCATTCACACCAGAGACGGAAAAAGAGTATATATATCCGGGACATATAAATCTATCTTTCCTATGGAGTTACTACATGCTTTATTGACATATTTGAAATTATTTCGAGGATATTTAGCTTTAAAGTTATTTACCAAAATCTCAAATAAGGATGGAACTGGTTCTACAAAAATGCAAAGATCGCTCTCTTTGAGCATATCCAAAACATATTTATTATTGTTATGAGTTCCTACATGACTTCCGACCTGCAGAATGTTACAATTCAAAAAAGACCCTTCCACTTGTTTATTTTATAAGATGGCAAACCACACATAGAACTTTGATGTGTTTGGTCTGTAGTATCATATCTATTTTTGAAAGATTGATACAACTTAATTAAGTATAAAATATCATTTACTTCTTGTTTATCCCAGCCGGCAGACATTAAAGCAAACTTAGTTTGCTCCATATCTTTATCTCTTAATATCCAAGCACTTGTCAAAAATCTATCCCCAAGAGTTTTTTCTGGCATGTTATCTACAGACAAGTCATCTATAGGATAAACTGTATTTAAAAGACCAGAATTTGAATACATCTTAAGATATCTGGAAGGGTCTATATCTGGATTCTCAAGACCAAAGACATATTCTTTTTTGTAATCAGGGTCTAAGCCGGTTATTCCTCTTGTAATATTTGCAAGTTTTTCTGGCATTTCTCCTCTACCGTATCTGGACTGCATTCTTAAATACCTGTGGGCTGTGATTGGGTCATCTTTAACTTTTCTGCCGAATTCACCAACAGATACTACTTGACCATTTTTTAGATGGTGAGCCCCACCAAAAATATCCACTAGCTCTGTGTTATCTCCGTCTGAATTTTTCAAGGGAATATACATTGAATTGATGGTAAAGTCTCTTGAGGATGCATCGTCGTCTAGATTTGATGCAGAAAAATCTTCGGGAGATAATCTTCTACTCTTCAAGCTTTTTGACATAGGTGCCAAGAAGAAATCTTCTTCGTTAACTACAACAGTGAACTCAGTTTCATTTCCATTTTTACTAAGTCTACTCACAAAGAAATATTTTTTTGATTTTGGGTTAGTTGGTAAATTTTTATCTTTAGACAACTCTGCGTTAATTTCTTCAAAACCCGAACCAGACAGTATCATTTTTATTTCACTCGCTGTTGCATCTGTTGTTAAATCATAATTGCGTGGAGTTTTGCCTTTTAGGTGATCTCTGACAGCTCCACCAGTAAGATATAAAATTTTCTTTTTTAACTTAGGCTCTACTTCACCTTTTTCTTTATCTATTGTGGTGTAGCCAACACCAACTTCTGTGCTGTTCTCAAAGGCTTTTACCAATTCTCTTAAATTTGAATGATTTTCTTTATCAATAACAAATGGTTGAAACTCTTCTTCGCCAGGTGATCTAGATAGTTTTACCTTCGACATCACTGGGGTTTTGTTTTCTCGAATAGAAATATAGTCGCTAAATTTGCCTGGCATAGTTATTCCCTTTGTCTAAAGATAGTATATTATATATTAGGACTTTTTAAAAATTAATTAGGTGGGTGGACCTTGAATACCTAATTTATAGAGTAGGTATGATACCATAATTACCCAGAATATTTTAACAAAAAATTCAATTATGTTCGACCATTTGCTTTCTGTGCTAGCAGTTCTGATGTGTATTGATTCTATTTTGACCTCAAAATTTTGAACTTTCGCACAAAAAATATCTACATCTTCTTTTAAATCTTTTATTTTGCTTTGTAATAAGCTTATTTTAGAGTCTTTTGAATTTAGTGATTTTTCAAATTCAATAATTTCTTTTTTAAATTCATCTATTTTTTGCAAAACTTTATCTTGGCTTTTTTCAAGATTATTTAATTTTTCTTTTGTCAATTGGTCCATAGCTATATTTATATATTATTTTATTAAAAGTAATTTTGTATATTATTTTATTAAAAGTAATTTTGTAGGAACAAGAGTTGTGTTGAAAATTGAAATTAAAGGCGGTCGAAACTGCTGTTCATTCTGCGGAACATAAAATTATTACTATATTATGGAGTAACAAAAAAATACAAAACAAGTGAGGAGCGGGCTATAGATGATTATTGAAGAAAAACCATCAAGTATTCATTCTAAAAAAATGGTAAAAGCTGTCTGTGATGATTGCGGAGAGGAGTTCAAAAGAAGGTATGACTCGCTGTCTTCCCGCAAAACACATAAATGTCGTTCTTGTGATATAAAGTATAGAGCCAGTCTTTTAAAAGGTAAAAAAAGACCACGAGATGTGGTAGAGAAGATTAAGAAAAAGAAAGCAGAAATATGGAAAGATTATTATCCAGATTTTAATCTTACTTGTAAGTGTTGTCAAAAACAATTTGATGTTCCATATAGAGAAAGAAATAGACTATATTGCGGTAAATCTTGCCAATTGAAGTCTGTGAAGAGAAGTGATATACGTAAAACATCAGAATGCTTAATATGTAAAAAAGAGTTTAAACATTATGGGCAAAGAATATTTTGTAGCAGAGAATGTAACGCAAAGCATCTTAGTATTACTAGAGTCGGTGAAAACAATCCTTGTTTTAAAAAAAATAAAAATGTTAGAACTTGTTTATCATGCAAAAATAATTTTGTTTACAACAGAGGCGGATTGCACGAAGGGCAAGAGAGAGTTTTTTGCTCTTTGGCATGTACCCACAACATAGATTTGAAAGGCTCTCCTCAAAGCGGGCTTGTTAATCCTTATCCATTTGGGTGGAATAAAAAATTAAAAAATAAAATTAAAATAAGGGATAATTTTGAATGCCAATTGTGTGGAAAAAAAGAAAACAATCCTAAGCATCATATTCATCACATAGATTATGATAAACATAATTTGGATCAAGAAAATTTAATAACTTTGTGTAGAGAATGTCACAATATGACACACAAAGGTAGAACGTTTTGGGAAATTATCTTCTCGGGTTTGCTCTCAGGATCAAAGATAGTAAAGAAATCATGGGGAGCAGAAGTTCATATAGTTAATCATAATGACTACTGTTTAAAATATTTAATTTTTTTTAAAAATAGACAGTTTTCACATCATTGGCATTATGTAAAAAAAGAGTTGTGGCATTGTGTTTATGGCAAACTTGAGTGCGTGATAGAAAATGGCGAAAACAAAGAATACTTTATACTCAAACAAGGAGATAAAATTGAGATAGAACCAAAAGTAAAACATCAGATTCAAGCTATTAAAAATTCAATTTTAATAGAAGTGTCCACAAGAGATTATTCTGAGGACTCCATTAGATCTATAGAGGGAGCCAACCTTTGAAACAACACGAAAACATGAAAATATAAAAATAAGCTTAATATATGTTTATTTATCTTGCACACTAATATATAGTATATGGGTAAAAACGATCCTATTTTAGATGAAGCAAAAGAAGATTTAGCTATAGCTGGTGAGGTGATTCCCAGCATGAATGTTACTTCTTTAAGTGTGCAAGACTCAGAGAACAGTTTGTCCAATATAGTAAGTGACGAACAGCTTGTTGATGTTTATCAAGAAGTTTTAGAAAACATAAGACAAGATAGAAAACAAACAGATGAATTTATAAATAACTTTGCAGACTTAGTTATAAACGAAGGAGACTCTACAAGTGCCAGCAAAGAAGCTCTTGTGAATTTACTCAAGCTCAAACATGATACTTCCGACAAAATGGCAAAAATAGCAGATTTAATGACAAGAATTAAATTAAAAGATAAGGATACCTTCCCTAAATACTTAGCAGCAAATCAAAACAATACAATAAATATTAATTCGGGAAATAACAAAAGACAGTTCTTGGAATCACTAAATAAGAAAAAAGAGGAAGGTCAAAATGAAATTTAATACTATGAATTACTGGTTGAATGAGGATCTTGAAAATCCAGGTGAGGTGGCGGCAAATCAACCTCCATCAAACGCCTCCTCTGGTATGCAAGTTGCGGTTGAAGATCCAGCAGAACAACCACAAGATAATTCCCAACAACCAGATCCTTCTCAACAACAGCCGCAAGGGCAACAGCCACAGAATGCTCAACAAAATCCAGAGCAAGATCCTGTTGCTCCTGATATGCCAGAAGAAGAAAATAAGACAGAAGAGAATTTCGAAACTTGGAAAACAGAGTATTTTAAAAATAGCGCAAAGGGTGATGTTAAAACACTATTGGATGGAATCCATTCTATAAGAGACTCGGAGCTGGACTCTTATCCTAGGAAGTTTGTAGAAGATAATCTACAAGTTTTATTTCTTAGACAAAACTCAAATATAGAAAAAGCCAATAAAGAAATAAGAAGGCTAATAAGACAAGAGTTGGATCAAAATAACCCTTCGGTATCTTTGACAAAGCATATTTTTACAACTCTTCAACCAATGAGTGAGCTAAATAGTGTTTTCATAAAGCTAAAGGGCACTCTTGGAATGAAGGGTGATCTTCATAGAAAATATATGGCTGCTTTATTAGGAGCTGTTCAAGTTGGCAATGGATCAAACAGCGAAGATATTATTTATAATGAAAGAAAATACTCAATAAAAATATCAACAAGATTCAACGAAAAATGGGGCAGAATTGATCTTGGAAAATGGGCTTTAAGAGAAGATGACCCAGAAAAGTTTCTGGAGGATCCTGAACTAAAAAGACTTCAAGATGGAAGCCCAGAGGAAAAAGATGTTCTGAGAAGAAGAGTTATAATGGAGAGTATATCCGATTATTTCAAACAAAGGAGCTTTTTAATAAATGTTGTTGGAAACGATGGAACAATATACTCTTTGGGATTGGATCTAGCTAGCTGTTTGGATGCAGCTTATTCTGAGGGCAAGCTTAGCGTAAGAATTATTCAATCAGATAACAGTGAAGCCATGATAGACGATGATGGAAATTTAGTTCCATTTGTTGATCTTAAAGTCAAGTATCTTTACGACACTGGTGAGGTTGATGAGAATGGATTTCCCAAAAAGGGGGAAAGTGACTTTTTAGAAAGAATAGATGGAATGCTATTCTTAACAGCTCAGATGAAAACTATAAAAGAAGCCGCAGGAGGCTTTCCTGGTGTTGTGGTAAAAGAAACTCCCTACAACGGCAATCCCAGCGATTTATTGGTATTGCAAAGATGTGTGCCATCTGCGCAAGAAATTTTACTCAGAACTTGCTAAATACAATTATAAGAAAGGTTAAGTTATGGAATTCAGTAAACTATGTAGAATAATGGAACAAGATCAACCATTGGGAACAACCCAACCACCAGGTTTGTCAAATCCCGCGATGGAAGCAAAGCCCTCTAATGACTCAGGACTTACTCTGGCTCCTTATGGAGCATCAGACAATGGAGCTCCACGTTACACTAAATCAAATGTAAACATTACAGTTCAGAGAATAACAAGTAAGCTGACAGATCAAGAAAAGACATACTATAAGCCACTTGTAAACTACGTAGGTAAAAACAGCAATATGTTAGATTTGTTTGCACAGTTGATTGATACAGTTGCCAATGCAAGTTCACAGGCTGGGCGTTCGGCGGTTAACACCCTTAGACCAAAACAATAATGAAGCACAAATTTTTCGACTATATAAACAGAAATGCTCTCGGAGCAAAAAGAAAGCTTAAAATAATTCATCATATTTTAAAGCTAAACAAGATCAAAAACAAAATGTTTTTGAATGTTGATGATCCGTTTCTGTTTGTTTATTCGACAGATCCAGAGTGTGACTTTGAAGGAATAAGAATATATTCTATAGGCAGAAGTATAGCTTTTAAGATTCAAAATAGAATTGATACACACCCATACGGAAAAGCCTATCTTTTAGATTTTGAAAATATATTCAATACTTTTATGTCAGAAAAAGATGCAGATGAAGAAAAAGCTGGGGGAAAAGTTGCCGATACTCTTGTTGATGAAATTAAGAAGTTTTTCAAAATGAGCTCTAATGCCCAGAATAAAATAGAAAAAGACGATGATAATAAATTGATGGCAAGATCAGGCGGAACCGATTACAGCTCCAGCGTTTACTCTAAGTTTTAATCATGGATCTTAACCTTGTATTCAAAAATATCCCTCAAAAAGATGATGCTTTTTTGCGAAATGTCAAAAAAGGAAGCTTAGTTTCCTTTAACTACATGTTTCACAAAGCTGGGCACGATCCCTTTCCAAATGTAATAGTCACGGATGTTAATCAACTATACATAAGAGGATTGAACATACACTATCTTACATTTCCATATATAAGGAATTTGTTGAAAGCAAACTGTAACAATCCAAACTTCAGCTACAGAACAATAAAAGCTGATAAATTTCTTGTATCCTCTTTCAGGCAATATAAAAGAAGCGGCATAAGAAGATTAAAGCAACTAGATTGTGATTTTATATTGAACTTACTCGGAAGTGTGAGGGCTGTGTCGCCAAACGAAGTAGAAGCAATAAGAAAAACTGTAAACGAACAATTGGCGAAGATAACAAATCAGATAATCAAATAACTACTTGTAATCTTCTCCATAAGGATTTTTGTATTTTAAAAATCTTGGGTTTGAATAAAATACCTTCTTGAAGTTTTCTTTGGCTTCGTCGTGTTTATCTAATTTGTATTCGCACCAAGCCCTCAAATACAAAACTCTTTCGCTTTCATCGTTTTTCAAAAATGATAGTGCTTTTGAGTATTCTCCCATTTTGTAGTAACAATTCGCCATGCAGAAGTTCAAAAAATTATCTTTTGCAAATTTGGTATTTGCCATAAGCAGCCACCCAATTGGTCCGTGGAAAGTGCAAATAAGGTTTTTGAAACCTCTAGTGGGATCTGCTGGGCGACCTTCAAACATATCTAGCGCTGTTTTGTATCTCTTTTGGTTATAAAACTCTACTGCAGCATCTAATTCTGGGTAAAAATCATCCCCAGAATGCCAAGATAAAAACTCAAAAGGATAATCTAATTTGTTTTCGGTATTCTCTTTTACATCAAGAGGTTTTTCAACCTCTGAGGTTTCTTTTTCAGCTGATTTCTTGTATATATTTTTTTTATGGAAAGCAGGAAATTCTGAGGGTTCTTTTGTATCGTTGAACATTGTCCGAATTATATGGTTGGAGGACTGCTGTTGTCAACAACAAAGCGTACCACGAAGAAACTTCTGGTAAAGAAACTTCAATTTTAGCGAACACTATTTTAGAAAAAGAGACTATATACTCTTTGAAAAAGAAAATTCTTAAAACAATATTTTAAAACATGGCAACAGATAATTTAGGAAGAGATGTGGGCGGAGGCATGAATTCCCAACAAATAAAGGGAATTCTTGAGTCACTAGAGCTTGGTCCAAAAAAGCCTTTCAATAAAACAACAGTAAACGATAAAAAAGACGCAGATTCATCTATACCACCAGCTTTTGCAAAAAAGCTTGATAACTTGGTAAGTCTTCTTAAAAATTTTATGAGCGGCAAAAAAAGTGGTAGTGCCGCAAAAAATGAAAAAATTGCAAATAATGCAGATAAAGGCATAAATGCTTTGATGAAGCCTTGGTTAAAGTTTTTGATAAAAGGTTCTACTCCAGGAAGCATATACACACATGATATTTACTTGGAAAAAGCAGCTAGAGTAAGTAATTTAGAGCTGAAGGCAATGCGGCTTGAAATGAAAGCAGGCAAAAATGAAAGTGATCGTCAAGCTCTAGCTGATGCTTTAAACGAAATTATAGAAGTAAACAAAGAGATGGCTGAGATTTTAGCAGATCCGGTAAGAGAAGAAGAAGCAAAAAAGGCGGCAGAAGAAGAAAACAATCCAAGAAAAATATTGAAAAAGCTAACAGAAGACCATCTTGAAAAAGTAAAAGACGGTTTGATACCACTTCAATTAATGAGAGATTTAGGTAATGCCGCTGGTGAGCTTCAAAAAACAATATATGGTTTTAGGGGAACAGAAGTTGTATTTGATGGGCTTTTGGAAAAAGAGAGAGAATTTACCATCAATGCAAGACAAATAGCATATGAAATTTCTGGAGCAACATCAGAGTCGCATGGACTACAAAGAAGCTTTGAAGACATAGGAAGATCTGCATCGCAGACAGGCTTTGATAGAACAAAAACTACAAATGCCTATCTTGCCAATTTAAAGAAAGGAATTAGAGATCAAAAGTTTGCTTTAAGTGTTTCCAAGACTCAACTTCAAACAGAAAGAATGATAGGTGTAGAGGCAGGAGCATTGGGCGATACATTTAGCGATATGGCTTTGAAGATGGGAATGAACACTTCTCAAATGTCAGAATTTGGCAGAGGTGTTCAAGAAGTTGCAAGAAATACAGGTGTTACCGGCGATGAATTAGCCAGGGCTGTTAAGTCAAGTGAAAGCATTATTAAAAACATGCGTAGCTTCGGAACATTGACATCCGAAGCAGCATCCAATGTTGTGGGCGTTATGGCTAGTGCTGAGAAGTTTGGTGCAGGCGAGCTTGCAAGCAATCTTTTAGGAACATTATCTCAAGGAATGTCTGGCTTTAACGATGCTAATTCCGAAATGCAATCTTTGATAGCTAACGCTCTTGGTAATAATGCTGGGCTTATGGAACAAATGAGAAATGGAACTTTACTACAAACTAAAGAGGGAATGAATAGTTTGGCAAACGGCTTAGATAATGTAATAGCTATAGCTTCAGGCGGGCTGGCTAAGACTGCAGAAGAATTTGATAAATTAGACGTAAACACAAAAGCCAGAATTAACTGGACTGCAAAAAGTGCATTTGGTGGTACCATTAATGAAATAGGACAGGCAGTAAAAGCTGTGAGAGAGAATGCGGTGCCACTTGCTGAAAAACTTAGAAAAATAGGAGAGCAAAAAAAGAAAAATTTAAACGCAGAGGAAATGGCTGCCAAAATAGAAGAAGAACGAACTTTAAAAACAAGCACGGCTTTAGAAGCTCTCACAAAACTTGATGAACAATTAAAAATATCTGGCGATGGCACTGAAGGAATGAAGAAAGCTTTAGCAAGTGTTGATTTGAGTGGATTTTCAAATGATCTTAAAGCAATGGGAATAGATTCAAAAGACTCAGGAGGTGCCATAAAAGGTGCTCTTGAAGCTTCTATTAAAGGTGTAAACGAAGGACTGGCGAAAGCGGGCAGGAGCGGTTTAGCAATAGGTGCGAAGGATATAGAAAAAGCGTTGAAGGATCCAAAAGAACTTGAAAAAATTAGAAATCAAATAAATGAAGGAAATTCTGAACTTGCAGTAGCACAAAAAAATGCTGCTGATCCGATGACCAGGTTAAGAACAAGTATGGAACAACTTAATGATACGTTGAGGGGGGCTACTCAAAGTGCAATAAGCACTATGATGAACAGTATATTTGGAGAGTCTTTAGGGTTTATAACCACTCTTGCTGATGTTGGAGGACAATTTGCTGGTTTTGTGTTTGACTCTGTTTTAGAGTATGCACAACTTGGTGCTTCTCTAGCTATATTGTCTACTCAATTTGGAATCACGGCTGCTAATGCGGCGAGAACAATACCGGCGTTGTGGGGGCAAATAACAGCAAGCATTGCGTCAATACCAGCTTTGGTAGCTAGTGCTGGTGGATTGGCAGGAGTGGCGGCGGCGGCGTGGACGGCGGCTGCACCACTATTACTAGTGGTGGGAGGTTTTCTTCAATGGGCAGCCTTAATTGCTGGGGTTTGGGGCATGTTTTCTCAAGCGGCTAAGAGTGGAGAAAAAGCTGGCGCTCTTTTTGATAAGAATATGGAAGATGTAACAACCGCAGAATATTATGCTGCGAAGGGAGCGGGTTTTTTAACTGGTTGGCTGAACACACTTACTTTTGGTCTTTTTGATTCTTTCATTGGAGCAGAAGGAACGATAACAAAAACTCTTGCTCAATTTAATAAAATTTTCCCAATAATGTCTGCTGTCATGATGGTTTTCGACGCAATAGGCGGAGCTATTTATGGAATAGGAAGAAGTATAGTAGACATAATAATCGCTCCGTTTGAAATGTTTTACTATATTCTTGAGCCAATAGGCGAAGTTTTTAACACCATTGGTAGCGCAATATCAACAGCTTTAGGACCATTGTTTGGGTTTAGCACTACGCTGAGTGAGACAGGCACTGTATTCACAATGTTTAGTAATATATTTGCAAGTATAGGCAAAGTGATTAGAGGTGTATCTAGGGGCATTGGTCAAACAATAGGATTTCTCTTTAGAATAGTAACAACCTTTTTGAATCCAGCTATAACACTAGTTGGTCATTTGCTCGGCGGTATTGCTACTATTTTTGGAACTGTTTTCAAAAGTGTTTTTGATTGGTTTATGGGTGCGTTTAAAGTTCTTGAAGGTATAGCCACTCTTGATTTCGGTAAAATAGGTAGTGGGTTATGGACAATGATATCTGCTACATTTTTACATATTCCAAGATTATTATTAAGTGTTTTTACCGTTGCTTTCAACTTGTTGTTTATTCAGATTCCACAGTATCTTTTAAGTATTTTTTGGAATGCTTTTAAAATTTTGTATATTCAACTTCCAATATTTTTAATGGGTATTCCCAAAATGATATTTGATGCTGTGTGGAGTGGGTTAACTTCTTTAGCGAGCAATGATTGGGTTGGACCAATATTTCAGCCTTTCTTAGATATACTTGCTCCAATAAATGAAGCGTTGGGTGTACTTTACTCTGCTTTTAGTGAATTATTTAATGCAGTCAATTTGCTATTAGAGCCTGTATATTTTCTTTTTGACGCCATAGGGTCGCTGTTTAGTAGTAGTGAAAGCGCAGGTGAATCTATGGGTTTTCTGAGAAGTATTATTTATGGATTATCTTCAGCTATTGGTTTTGTAATAAGAGCAGCTCTGATTCCAACTCAATTAATGTTTAGGGGATTGGCTCTGGTCTTACAGCCCGTGATATGGTTTGTTAATTTACTGACATCTGCAATTTCCTCTTTAATTAGACCGTTGTGGAGTGTTGTTGGAACTTTACTCAATGGTTTTGTTGGGGCGATAAGCTATGTCGGAGAAATCATAAGTGGTGTCATGAGTGCAATATCAGAAGGAATAAATAGAGTGAGAAAAGTGATATCTGATATTGTTGATTTTATAATGGCTCCATTCAGGTGGCTATATGACTACTTGGGAGGAATATTTAGCTCCATACCAGAAACTTTAAGCAATGCTTTGTATTCTGGAATGTCAAGCGTTGGCTTGGGATGGCTGTTCGATAGTATCTCCGGTACTAGTGGGGGTAAAACCAAGTCTCCTGCTGAGGCGACTGCTGCCGCACAACCAGCAAAAATTGAGATCGACGAAGAGTCTTTTAGTCGTGTTTTTGGTGCAGCCAAAACACAAGAAATGCTGGGGAGAAAAGAATTAGGTTTCAGCCAGAAGGCTGTTTCGGATGCAACAAAAAGTTCTTCCTTCGATGCTGAACTTGCAGCGTTGAAAAACGGCACCGCCTTCGATGCTATGAAGAGAGTAATAGATCCATTTGGAGTTGGAGGTGCAGCACAAAGTCTAACAGGATTTGATTTGACTGGGGCTGCAGCACGTTTGACAGGAGTAAGCCCAACTTCTGTTTCTCAAACAGTAGCTTCGCCAATTGCCAGTACTACTATAGACGAAAGAGTTCAAAGAGATTTAGCAACATCAGAACCAGAAATGGCAAGTGTTGGAGGACCAGAATTAGGAGCAATAGCCGAATCTTCAGACGTACAAGTAGAAAAACTAGATCAAATGATTGGGATACTACAATCAATGTTAGAGATGTCGCAATCTACAGGTAGCACTTCATATGCTGCAGAATTAGCTCGTATGAACGAGATTCCAAAAAAACCGACTAGATATAATCCTCTGTCCACGGGACGATACTCTCAGTCTGCAAGTAAACAAATAAAAAATGCTTCTCAAAGTGCAACATAGTTAACTATTTTAGTATAGGAAAAATTATATATGAAATCTACCAATTCGGGCGGAAGTTTAATTCCTATATCAGATTGTCATATAAATATATTTGGTTATAAGATACCTATGTACATACTACCGGATATATCTGACGGTAAAAGTGCTGAGTATTCGGACACTCCGGTAATAGGTAGAAGCACACCAATAAAAACATTTTCAAACTCTGGCATCAGGACGATAAGCTGGATTGCTTATTTTATGATAACACAAGAAAATTCTTCTGATAGCGCCAGCCTTTCTGCTCGTAGACCGGATAGAGAAATTCGCTCACAAACAGCTGAGACTAATTTATTTTACTTAAGATTAATACAAAGTGCTGTTTATCCAAGAAGTGGTGGTTCCGCTGCCCCTTATGCTCCTCCGCCTGTTTGCTCTATTCGTTGTGGAAGCTTGTTGAAAGAAAGTGGTGATATATGTGTGATTTTAAGATCATATTCTGTAAAGTATCCGACCGATGTTGCTTGGGATGAATATACTAAAATTCCTTATAAATTCAGCGTAGATATGCAATGGGAAGTAGTTTATAGTAGTGAAAATCTTCCAGGTCAAGAAATGATAATGAGGGGGCTTTAATGTCTAATTATTATGAAGCAACAAAAATCAAATCTAATAAATTTGTAAGTTTTGGAAGCAGATACTCAGACTCTACCGTTGTTTATTATACAGAAAATAAACTCTTAACTTTTAACACATATAAGAAGAAAAACTTTGTTACAAGTAAGAACGATAAATTTATGGTTATATCTCCTGGATACGAATATAGACCAGATTTAATTTCTCAGATGGTTTATGGATCACCTGACTTCTGGTGGAAGATTATGGAGGTCAATAGTATAAAAGATATTTTTGATTTTAAGGCTGGGGTTAATTTAAGGATACCTGATTCTAATTTATTATAGGGGTAAATATGGCTGACTTTTTAGCCACTTGTAAAACAGCGTATGCTTGTAATTTAAACGAAGAATTACCACTTGAGGGTTATTCTTTTGCAACCTTCGTAGAGTTAAAGCTTAAGATACAAGGTATGATTGTTAGTGTTGGAAACAAATCAAGACCTCCATATAATACAGCTTGCATTACATCTTTACAATATGGAGCATCTTCAGGAAATGGTGCCGTCATAGAAATAGTAGATGAAGAAGGAGGAACTTTTTCAAAATCTTTCGAAGCTTTGAATAAGGGTTTGGGAAATCTGGATGAAGAATTAGAGAAGTTCGAGCTAGATTTTGGATGGATAGTTAGTAGTGAGTGTGGAACAGACACATCAGCCAAAAAAATTTCTGCGTATACAGAAACAGGCAATTATATTAATTTAATACCAAGATCAATGAAAGTTAGTTATGGACAAGGAACAATAAGATATACTCTGGAGTGTCAAGATAATTTAAACAGAGTAGCTGAAGCTAGAGTTGAAGCTAGTATTGGGCGAGATGATGCCAAAGTTCCATTAAAGCAGGCTATCAGACAATTTATGAAAGAAAGACTTCCACCGCCGATGCTGGATGTTGAGTTTGTGTCGGCGGATGATTCGACAAAAGAATTTGATTTTAAAAATTCCGAAGGTGGAAAGCTTGGCCCAAAAAGTGTTTGGCTATCGATGCAGCAAAACAAACTTGCAACACTAAGAAGGTGGATAAACCCATTAAGAACTTCTAATGACAAAGGAATAATAGTATTATACGAAAGAACTGGCAAGATCATACTACAGGAAAATCCAGCCCCAGATAAGTGCGCCGAAACTAACCGTTGTCCACAATCTCTTGGAACATATATTGTTAATGGCGGGAAAAATAGCAATGTTGTAGAATTTGCGCCTCAGGTAGATTGGAATTTAACGGGGGCGAGCGGAACAGGTGGGGCGGCGTCTCCTGCAAGCGGGGCTGGGAAGAAAAAATCAGGTTTAGTTTGCGGAGGAAAACAAAATAAAAATGATAAAGTGGGTGCTGCCTCGGGTGTAACGGCTGCTGGTACTATAAATTATTTTGCACCGGATGAAGCTGCGGCAAAATCGGAGCGTGCAGATGCTGCTAACGAAATAGCACTGGGACCTCTGGAAGGGGCGACAGCCATGGAGGCGGAATTAACTGTTACGGGTGATCCAAGAATTATTTTTCCAGATCAGTTAAAAGGAGGAGGTGTTATATCTATCATAGTAATAAATCCATTTCACCTAAGGAAGAAGTCGGCATATGGGTGCCCGGAGTGGTTGGCTGAGCCTGTTTGCAATGCAACGTTCAGCAATAGATTTTGGGAAGTTAAGGGTGTAGATCATCAAATAAGTGCAGGCTCTTATAAAACTACCTACAAAGTTAAACTTTCGGTACCAAACGTTCAGCTTGATATTGATGATCCAATTGGCGGCAAGGATAGTGGTGGACAAAAACTTGATATTAAGACAGCCCCACAACAAAAATAAGGAACTTAAAAAATGATTTACAAAGATTATGAAACTAGACTGAGGGCTATAGAGGGTAGATTTTCCAACTTTTTATACAACACAGCAGCTGTGGTTCAAAGTACTTTGAACGATGGTGTTAAAGTTCTTGTGCAAGAAGAAACTTTAAATGGAATATATCTTGCTTTTTGCATTGATACTATTGATATATGGAAAATGAATAGAATAAGATTTTTTTGTCCTTTTATTCATAGCCCATACAGACCAATAAAAGAATTTCCTTGGGCGTATCCAATATCGAGTATGGGGGGATTTGATGATTGTGGCTTGAATTGGGTTCCCCCGGCAGGTAGCACTGTTGCTATTATGTTTGAAAATGGAGATAGAAACTCACCTTATTACTTAGGAACGGTTTGGCACAGAAACAGAGGTCCTGAAGGAAAACATAACTGGTTGTATAGTTCTATGGGTGGACCAAAAAGTGAATACAAAGAAGTATACGAAGGAAAAAGAAAAGGTTATTTAGTTGGGGCTAACGATGAAAGTCAAGTTCTACCTCCTTGGAATACGGAAAGCTATAATGGATTTGATCTAAATTCTATTGTGGACTTCTCCAGTGATCCAGAAGCTCAAAAAAGAATAACATACCCAAATATCTACGGCTTTAAAACACCAGAAAAGCACATGCTTAAAATGGTGGATGGAGATGCTAAGTGTAATAGAAAATGGAAGAGAATGGAATTAATGTCCAGTTGTGGAAATTGGATGATGTTCAAAGATGATCACTTACATTATAGTGGTCAATGGGCACACACAAGTTGTGGAGCCAAACCGGGAGATGTTAGTTGCGTTCAAGGTCAAGATGAGGGAAGTCCAGAAGATGATACAACTAAACAGTATGGGTTAATAAGTAGGTATCAATCACTTACTGGAGAGGGCATAGACACAGAAGCTATTTTTGGAACAGTTGCCGGTAGGGTCAATGATGCCAATACCAGAAACACAAGTGCTAGAAGCTATGTACCAAAAGAAAAAATAGATTGCGATGGTAAAACTAGTAATAAAAAAATAATTGGTGGGCACCCAAGTACAGGCAGCCCAAACTCTAAATATCCCGATAGCCAGGTTGGAGATAATCCTTATTTCAAACATGAAAATGAGTGTAGACCTTATAAGGGTCCAAGCACTCCACAAAACAATAAGTGTGACTTGCCACAAACTGGAATACAGTTTATGAGTATATCTGGGCATACTTTTGTAATGGACGATAGTGTTGAAGAACCATCGGGTGATATGGGTTGGTCAAGGTCAACAAAAGCTTTTGATTTTGGCTGCAATAACACTTTTGCAGGAAGAATGTATCTAAAAAGTGCAACTGGTCATTCGATAGAAATTAGCGATCTGGAGACTAGCGGTAAAGTTCCAGCCAGAAGTGAAAATAATTATATAATGTTAAGGACCGCCACTGGGAATAAAGTTGAATTAAATGATCACACAATTGCTCCTTGTACGGCGGGATCCAGAAGAGGTATACATATACAAAGCACTTCTAACCACACTTTAGATATGTGCGATGAAGCAAACGAACAATGTTCTGAGACTCGCAAAGAAGGCGCTAGCCCAAAGGCTTCTGCAAAAAAAGCCTACATTAAGATGAGAACGGGCTACGGTCTAGAAATAATGATGAATGATTCATCTTCTCAAGAAGAAACACAACAACAATATATTCAGTTGCTTGCTCCTCAAAAAACAAAACCAGGCAGTTGCGGACCTCATATAATAAGAATGCAAGAAAGCACCAATTCTGAGAATTCTTATATATTTTTACGCTCTGGGGGGAGATATGTTATTTCCACATGTAAAGATAAAGTTGAAATAATTGGAGACCCAGAAAAAAATCCATCTGATTGCGTAGAAATAATAAGTAGACTAAAAGTTGTTTCCACAGAAGATTATTATGTGAATGTTACTAAAAAATCACATGTTTTTGTGGCAAATGAGAAGATTTTATTACTTGCTGGTAAAGATTGTCAGCCAAAAAATAATGATGACGGATGTGTTCCATGCTTAGGTCCTGTTGTTGTTTATGTGGGTGGATGCTTAAGATTAAGCGATAGGGTTTATGCAAGCGCTAGCTGTACCGCTCAAGGTGCGAGCATATTCATGCTTGAGCCTCTGGTTCAGTGTCCAACTGATCCTTGCTGCACTTCTAGTGCTGGAACCCCCGCAGATAAAGCTGCAGATGAATCTACCTTAAGAGCAAAACAAGCTATTACTTCTGGCGAAGCTTCAGAAAATCAGGCTTCTGGTGTTTAAATAAAAAAATAATAAGCTTATATAGTGTATGGCTAATTTTCTTGGTTTACCATATCCTATAGTGAAAAATCCACTTGGTTTTTTTAAAACACAAAGTGGAATATCTCAAATAAAATCAGATTTGCTGTCTTTGTTGCTAACAAATCCGGGAGAACGTGTTTTCCTTGCTGACTATGGAACGCCTCTAAAAAGATTGATATTTGAACAAAACGACGCTGTGCTAGAAGCGACTGCAAAAAATATGATATCTGATTCTATATCTAAATGGGAGCCCAGAATAGCAGTTAGTCAAATAGAGGTGTCTAGAAGCATTCCAAACAGCAGCTTAAACCCAGAGGATCCTGGAGAAGATATAGATAATATTTTATATATTAAAATAACTTTTGTGGATCCAGAACAGATATCTGAAGTACAAGAATTAAGATTGCAGATTCCATTAACTTAAAAAGTAAAAACTATATTAACATTATGAGTAACTGTCCATTTGATATAACGCCGTATGCACAATCGCAAAACATTAAAAAACCAAATATTTTTAATTTAAATTATACAAATCAAGACTTCTGGTCGATGAAGACTAGGTTGGTTGAGTTTATAAGACAAAAATACTCCACAGAGTTTAATGATTTTGTTGAATCTTCGATTGCAGTTATGCTTATAGAAAATTGGGCTTTCATAGCAGATACTCTAAGTTTTAAAATGGATCAAATTGCCAATGAAATATTTATAGACACAGTAACAGAATTAGAAAATGCATTTAGATTATCTAAGCTCGTTGGGTTTCAACCGCAACCACCAATAAGTGCAACTTCTCTTTGGACGGCTACTATCAACAATACATTGGATTTTGATCTTGTTATACCGACACCTTTTGATGTGGAAGCGGTTAGCGGAGATACTTTGATAAGAATAGAGTTATTTCCATCGGATGCTGACAGCAACCCTATTTTTGATGAAGATATAATAATACCATCAGGAAATTTTGTAAACGCAAGCATTGTTGGTCTTGAAGGAGCAACAAGAAACGACACAGTTGATGGGACAGGACAGGTTGGGCAAACTGTTAAATTAAATTATTTTCCTGTTATATATGATTCTATTAGAGTATCTGTGGACGGGGTTAGATGGGAAAGAGTAGACTACTTCACAGATTCTCAACCAAGAAGAGAGTATAGAGTAGAATTCGATTCTACATATACTGCATATATTATATTTGGAAATAACAGAGCTGGGCTTTTACCGTCACAGGGCTCTCAAATAGTTGCAACATATCGTTCAGGGGGCGGCTCAATTGGAAACATAGTTGCCGGAAGTGTGAGTACTCAAACCATAATTAATCCTCCTAATTATGAAGTTAGCGTTCCTGTTACTTTTAATAACTATACAAGGGGTCAACATGGCTATAACGGGGATACTATAGATGACATAAGAAGAAAACTTCCCCAGTATTTAAGAACACAAAACAGAGCTGTTACAGGTCTTGATTACAAAACATTATCCGAGCAGTTTGTTAGTCCATATCAAGGGCAAATTGGAAAATCTGTTGCATCTTTGAGAAATTATGGTTGTTCAGCAAATATAGTAGATCTTTATATTTTAGCTAAACAAAATGAACAAACTTTAGAAAAAGCAAACGATCAACTCAAAGGTGAACTTAAAACATACATAGAAGCAAACAAAATGATAACAGATTTTGTTTGCATACGAGATGGATCAATAATACTGGTCGATGTTTCTGTGGACATTTTTATAGATAGACTTTATAGAAAATTTGAGGATGAAATAAGAGAAAAAATTACAAGAAGGCTTTCCGATCTGTTCTTATTAAGCAATTGGGATTATGGCAAAACCATACGAGATGTAGATGTTGTTAAAAAATTATCCGACATAAAAGAACCAGATCATTACGAAGTTTCTTTTACAAATGATATAGAAGCTGCCGCCTCTGTTATTGTTCCCAAGTTCAATGAAATAATTAGACCGGGAACTATTACCCTAAACTTCCAATATGAACAAATACAACAATGAAAACATTAACAATAGATCAAAACCCATCTGTTGCAGATAACGTTCTGTTTAGTTTAAAAACAACAGACGAAAATAATAATTTAATAGATCCGTATAAAGTTGAAAGCGTAAAGATATACTTTGTGGAAAGAGATTTTGGAGACACAGAGCAAAAAGAATATAATTTTGAAATCAATAAAAATCCTTCATTGGTAATAACAGGAGATTTGAACTCTGGGTCAAGGATAGTAAACAACCTATTATATAATACAAATTTAAAAGTTGGGATGCTTGTTGAGGGTGATGGGATAAAAGTAGGCACAACTATCTCATATGTTTTGAGTGAAACATCAATAATGCTTTCTTATCCTGCCTCCATAGACTTGGCAGAGGCTTCTCTTAAGTTTAGCGATATATCTCCAGTTGATCCTGTGTATTCTGACACATTTTATTATAAAAGTGTAATACAAGTTAAAAACATAGGAACTAGTGCAAATCCTGCATGGTTTCCAGAAGATGAAAATGATTTAATAACAAAAACTGATTCTATTGGACACTTTGAATTCACATGGAATCCAGTAGGGATGAGAGAGGGAGATTATTTTGTATGTTGGAGCTGGGTTCCAAAAATAGGACAAGATCTTTTTTCTAATAATATTAAATTCAATCTTAGTTCTTCAAATGCCGTTTCCACAACATCTCCTGCTCATCATACTGCCTCTGGTAAATATGAAACACTATTAGACAGATACTTGCCAGAAATGTATAAGATAATGCTGACCGATAGTGATAGATCTCCGGATGTTCTTAAAAAGTTTAATGACTCCATAGCACAAGGATTCACTGCTCTAGAAGATATTGGAAATCAGATTGTAGACTTATTAGATTCGAATGCAGTGGGTGAGTATATGATGACTTACCTAAGCAACACATTGGACGTAAAGCTAAAGAGTCAGGATCCAACATTATGGAGAAGACAGATCAAGGAGGCAGTTCCTCTTTATAAAAGAAAAGGAACTCTTGGATCTTTGAAGGATAGTTTTTCTCAAGCTGGGATGAGGCTTATAAGCTTGCAAAATTTTTGGCAAATAACATCTCCATTTTTTACGCAAGAGTCATTCTTTATTTCAGAAACAGATACTTTTAAATTAGCTAAGAAGCCAGCTTCAGTAACAACAGATCATTTTAAAATATACTTAACAAAAAATAATAGCACGGAAACAATAAATGTTGATGTATCTAAAATTAGAGTTTTTGAAAATGAGTATGGCGAATCTTTTGTGCAAGTGTTTGATGTTGATTTCAACAACTGCAAAGTTGGAAGACCTTCATTTTTATGTCCTGGCGACATGATTAGATTCTCATATTATTTTAATATGCCGTCTAGTGACTTAGAGAAATCAGTTGATGATCATATAAAAAATCTTCAGCTTGTAGATGAAAGAGAAGAAAAGACCATTATCGATGGAAAAAGTGTTTTGACCATACCTTTGAAGAACTGGAATGTTAGACTGATATCAGAGAATGATCCGATGGTTAGTTCTATACTTACTAAGAGACATCCTTTTATCAAAAATATAGTTTTTGGTAAAATAAGAACAGAATTTCCATACAGTGAAAATGTCTATAATATGGATGAGTACAATGGCTGTTGTGTTGGCTCGACTCTGGTTGTGACTGAAAATGGAATTAAAAAAATAAAAGATATAAAAGATGATAAGTTTATTATGACAGAATTTGGATTTAAATTATTCGAAGAACTAAAAAATCAAGGCAAAAAAGAAACATTCAAAATTACCACTAATTTGGGAAGAAGCATCTCTGCAACACCCAATCATAAGTTTAAAGTTTTAAGTGAAAACGGACTTAATTGGAAAGAGTCTTCTCAACTGTTGGCGGGGGATTATGTTTTATGCAAAAAGGGAAATTGTAATTCTATTCCAAAAAACAAAGGTTTAGATAAAGATTTGTGGTATTTAGCTGGGCATCTCTACGGAGATGGAAATTTGTATCAAAAAAATAATAATGCCAGATCTTTCCGATGGTTAATTTCTGAAAAAGAACCAGAAATAAAAGAATTAATTTCTAAAATTTTAGAAAATAATAATGCAAAATTTCATATATTTTGTATCGATAAGATTAAACATCAAAAACACACGAATTTTAAATGTAACGAAGATCTACATAGAATCTGTAGTTCTAGTGTTGAGGTTCCTATTTTGGATCAAATTATACCAAAATATGAAACAAAAGGAAGATGGAGAAGATCATTACCCGCTTTGATATGGCAAAGCGGTGAAGAACAAATTTGCTCTTTTCTAAAGGGTATTTTTGACACGGATGGAGGTATACAAAAAAGACAACCTTTGTTGACGACAAAATGGAAGAATTTAGCACAAGAAATTCAAAACTTACTACTAATAATTGGAATTATTTCTTCTGTCACTAGCTATAAGGTTTCTTGGAAGGGCAGAAGAAGAAAATATTTTAGAATTAGAATTGTAGGAAAGAATAGTAGAAGTTTATTTGCTGATAAAATTGGATTTAATTCATCCGCTAAAAATAAATCTTTAGTTGATGCTATTGAGTTGGAGGAAAAGTCAATTTTAGAAGCCGACCGTACCATAATTCCTTTTGGAGATAAGATAATAAAAAACATTTTTCCTTTTAGGAAAAGGGTGTCAAAAGTAAGAGTAGCAGACAGAACAAGAGAAGAAAAAAGAGTAATCACTTTAATAACAAGGCTAAAACAGGGTTATCAAAAAACAATTCCGGACAATATAGTTTCTGACCTATATCAAAAAATTCAACAATTTAAAATAAATGGTTTGGAAGCAAAATTTATTGAAGATTATGTTGATAATGATTGGTTTTTTGAAAAAATTAAAGATATTTCGCCTAGTACTTATGAGTATGTTTTTGACCCCTTAAATGTAGAGGATACATCTTCTTATATTTCCAATGGCATAGTGTCTCACAATTCTACACGGGATTCTTTGGATCCATGCGATATAGACAAAGATTTTCTTGATTCGTGTTCATATTGCAGAAGCGGAAAATTTGATATAGATTTAGAGATAGAAAATTTGTCGGATGATAGAATTTCTGAAGTTAGAGAAATTATTTCAGAAAACACTCCTTTTCATTCTATACCAAAAACAATAAATTTATATGGTGGTCAAAATGAATTTGTTGTTCCACCGATAGAAGATTATGATATATTAATTGAAAATACAAATCAAGAATCTGTTATAGCTGGTGCCACTCAGCTATGGTTTTATAGAAATAAATTATTAAATCAAATAGACAAATCAAATAGAAATAATCCTTCAGCAACGCCTGCCCCAGGTGGACAATTAAAAATAAGAAGCGAAATGACATCAAAAGAGCTAAAGTTTTCTGGTAAATTAACATTTAAAAATGAAAAAATAGTATTATTTAGTTCTGATTTAAATTTGGCGGATATACCGATATCTGAAAATTGTTATCTAGAGGTTACTTCTGGGCTTAACTCTGACGAATACTTAATAAACAAAGTTGGAAAATTTTTGACTGTTGATGGGGCATTAGAGCCTCTTAGCACAGCACCATTTAATTTCAAATTATACAATAAATTGTTTAGCTATGACACAGAGTTTGTAACAAAAGATGATATAATAGAACTATCTGATAGTAGTATTTATTTTAAAGATTTAAATATAATAACACTTCCACACTACAATAGTTTTAAAGTAAGAATTAATATAGATGGATCATATCGTAATTTTGATATAAAAGAAATTTTACCAAATAATAAATTATTATTAATCAATAATGACAATTTATTAAATGCAAATATAACCAATAAAGAATATTCAATATTAGACAGTAATCTAGATACTATATTTCTGAAGAACGAAGAAAAAACAAGTAATTGTAATATATCTCACTCAAATAGATCAAAAATTAGATTTAATAATACAGAAAAAATGTCAATTTTAAAAAATGATAATAATTATGTGTTTTTTAATGTATCTGGAAAGGACTATTTGTGTAAAATAATAGGATATTCAATCTATGATGATACTCTGTATATTGATACATATGATGGAAGTAATTTAGGCTCCACCAATTTAGAATATAGACAAATTTTACTGCCTTCTTCTGAGGGATATTTTGCATATATTGGACTGCAGGCTACTTGCGCAACAAATCTTGAGCAAGATTTGGGTATAGTTAACGGGAAAAACAGTACTTCCGCTACAAAGAAAGAATCGGATGACTTCAAAGAAGACTTTTCGATTTCAATCAGAGAAACATATGAGGATCCATATATAACTTTAAATCCTTACGATAGTTACTATTTTATTTCAGAGATAGATGGAACAACAATTTGGCTGTCTGGTCTTTTTCAGAATTTTGGCATCGAAGGTATTGAAATGGAAGTTGAAATTTACAAATATACAAAAAATAATGCTGTGATAGATGAAGATTACTTAGGGTTGCCGCAAGAACAATTCTCAATAGATAGAAGCGGAAAAGAGATTATCAGCAATGTAGTAAAAGACAATTCTGGCTTTACAAACTATATGTCTCAAAAAGAAGGCGTTAGTTTTGAAATAACAACTTTGGATGGAAGTAAAGAAAAGGGAGAAATATGAAAGACGAAAATCAGAGAGTACAGGGCTTTGTTGATGTTTGCATAGAAGATTTAAACAAAAATAAAGTTTTCTATACAATGAAAAATGCAATCTTGAAAAAAGGAAAAGAAGCGTTGGCTATGAGTTTGGCTAACGAGATCGGTGATATGTACTCTTTTTATATATCAAAAATGATATTTGGAGATGGCGGAACTTTAAATTCTTCTCCAAAAATAGTAGATGGAGATAGAAGTTCGCTTTTTGGAAGAAAAGTAATATCCAAGCCAATAATAGCTAACATAGATCCATCAATAACATCTCAAGTTGTTTTTACATCTGTAATAAAGTACTCAGAAATCAACGGATCTGTTTTAAATGAAATGGCTTTAGAGATGAATAATGGCAATCTTTATAGTATGGTTACATTTCCAAACTTAACAAAGACCGAAAACATGCAAATAACATGGAACTGGAGAATTAATTTTCTATAGTTTTCCGCCGTCATTTTTAATACTTATAAGGTATATATCTCTATGCAAAACAATGATGATAAATCTTTTAAATCTTTGAATTTAAGCAATCAAGAACCTCCTTTTTATAAACCTGGTGATCCCTATCACTGGGAGTATGATAATAAGCCTTTGAGGTCTTTGGCAAAAAGAGACGAGATAATATCGCAGCAAGTAAATAATTTATCAATAATATTACAAAGCACGAATGTAGATTTAGGCGATTTGTTAGCAAGGCTAGCCGTATCTATAAATTTGGACGGCACATTAAAAACAGATGCAGTTGATCTGTCTGTTCACCGAATATCTGAACATGTAGATTCTGATGGTTATGTGAGGATGACTGATGAGGAAAGAATAAAACTTGCTTCTGCTATTACGGTAGAGTTTAAGGATAAAAATGATGTTAGTCTGGGTGTAGTTAGTGATGGTAATCTAATATTTAAAAATTCCGCTGGTGTTACATGGGAGTTAAATAATCATATAGTTGAAGCAAATTTAATAATACCAGGAGCGGCTGAATTTCATCAACATTTTTATCAAGTAAATCTCGTAGAAGATAAATTAATTTTTACAGAAGATAAATCAGCTATAACTGGTGGAATTACTGGGCATGTTTTTAAATCAGGTACTCTAAGAGTTTATGTAAATGGATATAGAATATTTAAATTAGATGAATATGAAACATCTTCTTATTATCCAATTATATCAGATGTGGATAATTTAGTGACAGTAGTTTCTTGGGGAAAAGTTAATTTTATAGAAAATGATAATTATGATGGTTTCAGCTTAGTTCTTCCCCGCCAGGATGGAGGAGGGAGCTTGCCGGCATCTATAAGTTCAATGAACACAATAGTTGTAGATTTTGATATAACAACAGGAGCAAAGCCGGTCCCAACAGCCACTCCCCCAGGATGGACATATCCTCCAACATCAACACCAAGACCAACAAGAACACCAAGACCAACAAGAACACCTGTTGCCACACCTGCTGCATCTCCAACTGCCACACCAACAAGAACACCTTCTGTTACACCTGCTGCATCTCCAACTGCCACACCAACAAGAACACCCGTGGTTCCAACTTCGACTCCTGGCGCATCTCCAACTGCCACACCGACTTCAACTCCTAACGCATCTCCAACTGCCACACCGACTTCAACGCCGGGAATTGAGGTTTCTTATACATATGTTTATGGAAGTTGTGATTTAAGCGATCCGTCTGGCAAAGATCCGACTTGCAAATATCCCGGATTAGGCGAGCATTTATCTTTTATTTGTTCCAATACGGGTGTTGGAGGAACAGTTCCATCGTGCGACAGTCTTGCGTTTGGGTTTATATATAATTCAGAAAACGATGGTCAAGGTGGATCTACAAACTTGCTTTTTGATAATAATCTAACTGCTGCTGTTACTTATTTGGGTGATTATATCGGAAATCCTTTTGTTATAATAAAAGATGGCGTTACATATAGCGGCACATTAATTGAAACATTCAACATAATTAGCTCGTCATCAACTTCTTCTTATAACAAAAATTTATTGACAATTTATGATTCTCTGGAGAATTATTATTTTGGAGAATTGGTTGGTTTAAATCTTACGAGCTTTACGAATTCATGTGTTTTAATATTTGATTATAATGGTGATGCTGGTATTGGTTTCTCCATGAGTATTTATTTAGGTTTAGAAAATATTGCTGTATTTTCTGGTCCTGATTCTTATCTAGGGGAGAATTTTGATTTAATTTATGATCATGTTAAATATACAGGAACTTTTTCAGAAGGCAATGTTTTGATATCTCCTCTGGAGATATAGTCTATAAGGAGTTAAAATGTTAGTTGTAACAAAAATAAATCAATTTTTTTCATATTCAGGAGTTGAAAATTTTCCTTTAGATTCTTTGCCTGAGGGGATTAAAAATAAAATATCTTCTATACAAACAGACTCATCAACCGGCAACTCTCTTTTATATTGGCGTGCTGGAGTGCGGTCTACCCTTACCGCTCTTCAAAGTGGAAAAACTTATTATATTTTAAGTAAGAGCTCAGGTTTTTCTTCTTATTCTATTGATATAGATACATATCTTCCAAATCAAAATGGATATATTTCAAAAAGATATCAGTTTATTACCTATAGAAGCGGCACTAATTTTAATTTAAATAGTTTAAATCAAAGTATTAAAAATAATATATCCGTGGTTTACTCGGAATCTCCCACTGGTTTGTCTTTGTCGGTTTGGAGTCCAGTTATTACTATTAATCCTTTTCTTCAAACAGATAAAACATATTTATTTATAAGCAAATCAATTAATTATGATTTAGGACTATCCATAGATCCCACAGCTACTCCAACATCTACACCCACGCAAACACCCACACCTACCTTAACACCAACAGGGTTCGTGTTCCCCACTGCTACGCCGACGTCAACAGCAACGTCAACGCCAACAGCTACACCAACTCCAACAGCTACACCCACAAGGACACCCACAAGAACTCCAACACCCACAAGAACTCCAACACCAACAAGGACTCCAACTGCTACTCCGACAGATACACCGACTCCAACACCAACTAAGACTCCAACTCCAACTCCGACACCAACAGTCAGCCCGACACCAACAAGCACACCAACAAATACACCAACACCAACAAATACACCAACACCAACAAATACACCAACACCAACAAACACACCAACACCAACATCAACTCCAACCCCAACACCAACAAGGACTCCCAGACCCACGGCAGTTCCGCTGTGGGCTCGCAAGCCGTTCGTGCCTGGGGCTTTAGCTGCCGCTAACGACGGTAACTTGGCGGTGGTGTTTAACAGTCAAGCTAAAGTGTTCTCTACGGTAGATGCGGAAGTAATACCGACTGGTATTCCGATATACAACTCGACGGCAACTGTATCAGCCTCAAGAGCGTTCTTTGTTGGGGGGTCGCCGCTCGGATTTTTAGCGTTATTTTTTGGCAACACAGGCAGCCGGTTTGGTGCGATACAGGCACTTAGGTGGTCCGCTGATGCCTCAACGTGGAATGCGACCGGACCTACCAGCTATTCTTTGACCTACATTGGCATGAGCACAGCTGGCTTTTATGGCTGGCAGTTAGGAGGTGGTCAGAATCCATCAAAGGCATTTAGGTCTTTGGATGGCATTACGTGGACAAACGCTGGTCTACCTTCATTTAATCTAAATGGAACGACGACTATAAACGGAGCACTATTGGCCAGCGCCGGGCTAAATTTGGTGGCGTGGGAACGCGTGGGAACGTCGAGGTTGTCGATTTCTGCCAACGCAGGGCTTACATGGACTGCCAGAACGCCGACTCCAGTGATAACAGGAAAGACTTGGAATTTCTCAGCGTATGCAGGTGGTAAGTTCTTTTTGTTTACCACCGGTAATCAGTACGCCGTCACATCCGATTTTAGAACATGGCAACTTAAACCTCTACCGTTCACAGACGTCTTTAAGATTGCGTGCGCTTCTCCAAGCGGATCCAAGATAGTTGTGATTGGTGATAGGGAGCAGGCTGCTGTGTGCGTTGATACTACTGCGGAAACTTGGGTCACTGAGCCTATACCAATCGCCGGTAGAGCACTTTCATGCATTACAGCATCATCGACCAATTTTATTGCGTTTGGCAACAACGAATGCTGCGTGCGTAATATTGCCCGGTCTGGCTTACCGTCTTTTTGATATTGGGTTGGTGGGTACAATATCTTTCCCAACAACGGGACAAAAATGTTATTATTTAATCAGTTAGACTAACTAATATTTTACTATATTAGAGAAGCAATAAACCTTTTAAAGAGAGCAATGAATGTCTACTGAATTAATTAAAAAAATGGATGATTTATTGAAAAACGATGTTGTTTCAAGACACAGTTATTTTCAACTAAAATATTTCCTAATTGGAAAAGAGCCAACAAATCAAGCTAAGATGTGGCAATGTTTAAGAGAACTGAAACTGAGAAAAGACAATTTAAAAAATTTATTATTACAAATTGAAGAAGAAAAAGACAAGCTGGAGCTTCACGAAATCAATATAATTAAATTAAATAAATTAAAAGATCAAGAAATAGACGAAATTACAGCTAAAGAGTTGGTTGTAAAACAAAGGCAATTAAACAGAGCGGTAGAAGGAGTTAAAAACACAATACTGGATCTCCAAGAAAAACAAAAATTCATAGGAGAAGAGTGTGAATTCTTTTTGCAAACATACAACAATATTGAAAAAATAGAACCTATTAAGAATTTCGATGATATTGATGCACAAAAAGAATATTGGGGAACAAAGCTTTTAGAAAAAATGAATCTTAAAATTTTACTTGAAAATAATATAGATATAGAGTTAGTCGAAACTGTTTTGTCTCTTCCTGATGACATACCAATAAAGCAACAAGTTTTAAATAAATTAAATGCTTTGCAGGCTAATATGATTAATTTACAAAATGAATATACTAAAAAATTAGGTGCGTCAAATGGCAAGAATTGATAGTTTAAACACAGGATACACAACAGGAGATCTTTCTTTATATCCTGAAGCTGTTGATAACAAAGATAGCTTATACGAAGTTAGAAACAACGCAACAACTGTCTTGAAACAAAGTGTTGGCTATTCTGCTAAAAAAATCATAGTTGAAGATGCTTCTGGTTTTCCGCCTCAAGGATTAATAAGAATTACAAATAACAAAATTAATTCAGGGGAGTTAATTTATTATGCAAATAGGACTGGAAACACCTTCAATAACTTGGTTCGTGGTTTTGCAGGATCTAGGCAGGATCTATGGAATTTAGGTAGCAGTGTGACAAACTCGGTAAGCGCAGAACATCATAATGCTGTTAAAGATGCTATTATTAAAACAGAAATTAATTTGGGTTTAAAATCAAACCCCAATGATATTTCCTTGAATGGTATATTAAAAACTCAAGAAAATAGATTTCTTACACCCAAACCTTTGTTTAGAGCATATCCTACTTCTGGTGGTGCTCCTCTTACTGTTTCTTTTCAGAATTTTAGCCTTGGGATGGCTCCTAATAAATTAAACGGACCATTAATTAGATGTTTTTGGGATTTTGGAGACGGCACAACATCTACTGAAAAAAATCCTGTGCACACATACACAAAAGAGGGGTCTTATTCTGTCGAATTGGTGGTTGTGAGTGTGCTAGGTGGTCAAGGAATAGTAACAAAAAATAATTATATAATAGTTGACAATACATTAAGATCCCCATTTTTTTATGTTAAAAATTCTCCAGATGGATTTGATGTTTTGGCAACAACCCCTAGTGCAACAAGTGGCTCTTCTTTTTCTCTTAACGAAAAAGAAGAACTTATTGGAGAAAAACCAACTGTTTTTGAATTTGTGGATCAAACAGATGGGGATGTAAAAGAAAGATATTGGAATTTTAATGGAGATGGTTGTGTTATCAAAAAGTTTTATTCATGTGATGTAGTTGGAAACGAACTTAAATTTAAAGATGATATGAGGAAAATTTTAAATTACAAACAAGGTGTAGTGTTTGCATATTATGATGAATACGGAGAAACCAAAACAAATCTGGCGACCATATCCGGTATCGATCTTGAAGGCTTGAACATTATCGTAAATGGAATTGATTTATCAGGAATATCCGGCGGCAAGCTTGGACCAATAATAGGAAGCTATGACTCTAAAAATGACTGGCGTCCGGATATAGTTAGAACTTATACAGAAGCAGATCCAAACATACATACCATAAATTTTATGTATAAAATAAATCATCCATCTTCTGTTTACAACCCTTCTGTTTTTGTTTTATTCAACAATCAAACAATTAAAAAAGCATTTTTAAAAGAAGAAATAACAATAGACTAGGAAAAATATGAGTCTCAGTAAATATCCAGAAAATTTTGATACAAATAAAAACCTGTATGAGGTTCATGATTATCTGAGATTACATTTAGCTGAAGATTATATGCCAGGATCTACGGAAATATATGTATATGGAACAGCAGAAGCCATAGCAAGATTTCCTGATCAATCGAGGGGTGGCGGAATAATAACCCTTACCGATCAGTGTGAAGAAATAAAACAAAGAGCTATATCTTTTTATTATACAACAAAAACAACAATATCTTCAACAACAGCATATTTTAGTGGACTTAAAATTCTTCCTGGATTTGAAGATGTTAAAAAATATAAAGATATAACAAATATTACTCAAAATGTAATGGCTGAGCATCATAATTCTTTAAAAGATGCTGTGTTGAGCATAGAAAAATTTGCGGGCGTCAGGGGGGAGAGATCAGCTAAACCTTTGGAGGGCACAATTGAACAAAGAACTAATTATATAAGATATTTAGCTTTAGCTCCAAAAGCTTGGTTTAGCGTGGATAAAAAAATAGGATTAAAGCCAAGCGTGGTAACATTTACTGATTTAAGCTTTAGACTCGGTACTGATGGAGTGTCCAGATTCACGGAACATAAATGGAATTTTAACTATGGATCTACAGATTATTTTGCATATAAAAAATCTTTTAGTTTTAAAACACTTGGAACGGGTGAAGTTTTAACAACTGTTAACATAGAGTTGACAGAAAACTTCTTACAAAAAAATTATGTTTTACAAAAATCTACTGATGATTGGGTTACGCATAATGATGTGAGAAATGAAGATGAAGCTTTTAGTATAACATATTCTTCTACAGTGGTTAATCCACAGTACAGATTGTTAATAGGAGAAGGAGGAGATAAGACAGGTGGTCTTACTGTTTATCTGAATCTAGATCAGGACAAACTAATTTACACATATGAAAACTCTGGTTTTAATGATGTGTCTTTAACAGTCACAAATGATTTTGGAGAAGATACATGCGTCCTTAAAAATGTAGTAAATGTTAGAGATTTTTGCCCATCAGAAGCCGAAATAGAGTTTGTCCCCAGTAATTCTCAAACTTTCTTGGGTCAAGAAATATCAATAGAATCTTTGACGGGAGAGATACCACCTGTTAACAAAAGATTATACAGAATCACATCTCCAATAAATACATATGTTTCAATAAATGTTGCTACTGGTACTGATGGTATTTTAAAAAATGGTCAAAATTCTTCAGATCCAATAAATTCTTACACATGGGGAATAAGTGACGATTTATCTCATCTCAACCAAAACTACACAACTGCTTCCTTTAGCGTTGGCGGAATTTATGATGTTGTTTTAAGAACAGATACAAATAGTGGAAACTATAGAATCACAAATTTTAAATCAGCCATAGATATTATAGAAAATTCAAATCTATGGATTTGGACAAAGAGTCAAGATAATAATATTTCTTCTCATGAATTTGGATTAATAAGCGAAACTTTTAAATCTCTAAATAACTTCTGCAGTATAAAAAGTAATTTTGATAGTAGTTTTTTAGGAACTGTAAAACCGGACTTTGATCCAAACACAAAAGAAGCTTGTGATTGCGGAACAAAATGCTGCGATAGTTGTTATTCTTACAGTGAAAAATGCAGAGTTATAAGAGAATTTGAAAGAAATAATGGCTTTGCAAAAATGGACAACTATGGCTCTAGCGATAAAAACTCTTTTGGTTTAATGTTCTGGGCTACTGGTCGTAAAGATGTTGATCCTACTTCTTTTGAAAGAGTGCATCTGCAAATATATAATGCTTTTTATGATGTGTATTCTGCATATTACTTAGGCTCAAGTATAACGAGACAGTGGGGGTGGGTAGGTTTTTCTTCGGGTGATAATCTTTATTTTGCGCTAGGTAATAAAGGTGTTGGTGTTAATACATGTATAAACAAAAAAGACTGTGGAGATCCAACAACTGTATCTGCCTCAAATAGTAATTCTGAAGTTAACACAAATGTTGATTCGGTATCTATGTCTAATTATACTTATGAAAGTTGCTGTCTGAATTCAAAATCTTTTAAGAATGGTGCGGAGGATATAAAAAATTACACCCTTCCTTCTGATCTTTACAGCTTCCACAGATCTGTTTGGAGAGATGGCTCTGGTTATATACTTCAAAGCTCTGGTGAGGGTAAATTTTTCAGGCTCAAAAACTTCTATAAGACAGGTGGAACCACATCAAACCCAATTTCTGAAATCAAGAAAATAAACGATCTTTCTGGTCCTACGAAAACAGAGGGTCAATTGGTAAATTTATCTAGCGCTATATTCTTGTTCAATAACTCTGGTGCTATCTCTGTATTTAATTCAATGACGGGAGTTTGGTCCACGGGTGGTCCAGGTGTTGGCTCCACTAACTTTAAGTCACTCCAAGACTCTACTGTCACAGGGTTTGATGATCTAAATCAGACATTATTTGCAACATCAGATGAAGATCATAATGTATATATAAGCTATGACTATAGTGCTAAATCTTTCATAAAGTTTAATGATATAGATCTGACTTTCAGATATCTTGGAGGTAGACCTGGAGGACTGGATGATAGACAATGGTTATCTTCAATATATTAGGACTAGGAGAGTAAATTGACCAGACCGCCGCCAAACCCACTATATCCTAGCAAGTATGACTCTGATGAGACATTGTTTCTTGTGTTCAACACATCGGAAGCATTGTTGGCTAAAGATAACTCTCCTTGGTCAGATGAAATAGAAATAAGACCCTCTGATGGGGATGAAATTTGGTCAGATAATGGTTTTGCGAACATAGATGGAGAATTATTTTATTATAATAATGTAGATAAAAAAATTGTAAATGGAGAAAAAAGAGTTTTCAAGTTTAAAGAATGTGTCAGAAACTTGGGAGGAGAGGAAACAAAATATAACCCACTCGGCGTCAAGGTACGAGGGTTTGTAATAGCCGAGCATCACAATCAAATAGTAGACGCTGTTATAAATATACAAGAATTCATAGGAAATAATTTTTCTGATGATAAATCCACGCTTGATTGGAGAATAAGAAATCTACAGGCTCTCCCAGTCATATTTGATGATTTTAATTGTCCAGATGTAAATTTCACATTTAATATACTTGAAAACAGTTTAACAACAGGAATAATTGCTCAATATTTAATAGAAGTAAGCGGATCTTTTACAAGTTTCAGATTAGATTTTGGAGATGGAAACTATACCACAAATGTATTGCAAGGCACTCATACATATTCTCCAAACTCAACTCCAGATCCAGTTTTAACAATTTTTAATGATAAGTGCTCAGTAACTTTCACCCCAACAGATAGAACTGCTTCAATAGAACCTGTTGTTACTGCAGTCATAACTCCTTTAGAAATACCCATACCACCTCCACCAGATATACCTCCAATATTAATAACTCCTTTTTCTCCACTTCCTAATAAATATAATATACCTCCAATTGTATTTCCGTGTCTTGATGTTGGTAATATTAACTCTGTGCCTTCCAATATTTTTATAGGAATATCACCAATTAATATACCTTCTAAAATATCGATAACTCCAATAAACATACCCCCAATATCGATAACTCCCATAAATATACCTGCAATAGGAATATCTCCAATATCAATAAATATTAGTGGAGCATTAACATCGTTTATTAGTTTGTCTCCTATAAATGTAGGCGGTATGCCTCCTTTTATTCCATCTGTAATAAAAGTTCTCGATATGGAAGCCATACCATCTATCATAACGTTCGATGGGGGACCTCCTTTCATTCCATCTATAATAAAAGTTCTTGATATGGAAGCCCTACCATCTATCATATCTTTCACAACACCCACTATGGTTATGGACTGGGGTGGTGCTCCAAATCCCGCGGTGGACCAGTTTGGAAATCCTAGAGGTGGCTACTTGCCCCCAATTATCAGCGCGATAGTTACGGTGCAATGCCCTACTGGTGTGGGATTCCTCAAAGATTCTTCTGGGCAGTTTATTGAGCCAGGAATGAGTGCTATGGGTAGCAGAGGCTACTCAGAAAACCCCTCTATGAACGCCACAATAGAAGTTGATAGCTTGGGGATACCTTCTGTAATTAATATTGTTCCTCCAAATATACCCCCATTGACAGTAGATGCTTCAAACATACCGTCTTCAATAAGAATAGAAAAAGTAGATTTACCGGAACAAATTAAAATAATATCGCCAGATGTGAGGCTTCCATCTGAAATTAAAATTGTTTCTGAGGCAGATATACCAAAATCTATATTTTTGGATGCAACAAGTGTTCCTACTATAATTCAAATAAAGAGTGATATTCCAGAATTTATTGGATTGAATATTCCAGAAAACTTCCCAAGAGAAATTAAGATTGATGCTTCTGGTATACCTAGCCAAATACAAGTTGTCGGAATACCTCCTGTGATAGAGATAAATGGAAACATCCCATCAACCATCCAATTGTTGATGCCTGAGAAACCAGAAATAGAAATGGTCTACAAGGGAGCGCCAATAGATGTTAAAATACAATTGGATATAAGTAAGATCACAGGAGATGATCAAAAACTTAATTGCGTGGCAATCGTTCCCTGCAAGTGATAAACAAAATGCCAATTAGAACAAAAAAAATAAAAAACAACGAATTTATAAAAACCCCTAATCATGGTTTTTGGATAAGAAACTTTTGTAACAATTCTTCTCAAGTTATAGATATAAACAAAACTATTAACGAGAGTGAATACTTTCTTCTTTTAAAAAATGAATTTGAAAACAACAGAAAAAAGTACCCTTGGGCAGACTCTGAGAACAATAACTTTAACACCGCAATAATAGTATCAGATGGTTATGATTTTGATGAAATTCATCTTTTGTTGAAAAAGATTGATGGAGTTTGTTTAATTGGTGTTAATAATTCTTTGAAAAAATGGAATAACACTTCAACTTCTCTGGGGTATTATGTTGTTAACAATCCATATGAAGATTGTTTAAGATTTCTTCCAAACAAAAGAAGTCTACCCAAATGCATAGCTTCAAACAGAACATACCCAGAATTTTTAGAAAATTATAATGGAGTAAAATACAAGTATAGCCCAGCAAACGAAGAAAGTATAAATTTTAATAAATCATCTGATGGTTATTGCCAAATAGATGATTATAGAAATTCAATTTGTGCTTCAATAAACCTGGCTTACAAATTTAATTGTAGTGAAGTAATACTACTGTGTTGTGATGATTCTTTTAAAGATAATAAACCAGGAAGTGTTTTGTTAGAAAACGGACTTTATACTTATCCTCAACAAAATATAGCCAACGAAATTATAGATTGTTGTTTATATTGGTTTGCAAAAAATGGAAGAAAAGCATATTATCATTGTAACGGAAAAAAACTTGATAATGCTGAGTATATAAAGAAAGAGGACATAAAGAATTATCTAACATGAAAAACAACATAGACTTCTCTTTTATAAACGACTTCAGCAAATGGATGAAAGAGGAAAGTGTAAACAAAGACTTTAATATAAAGAAAAATCAAAAAGTATATCCAAAGCATTTAAAGAAATTGTCTTCTAAAATAGTTGTAGAAGAAGGTTGTTATAAAGAATTAACAAAAGATTTTATTAAAAGAGGCGGCACAATACTCAGAGCAGATGGAGAAATGCTCATGGTAGAGGTTCACTCTGGTACATTTTATATAAATGAAAAAGAAGTTTACTTTTAATTTTTTTTAAGCATAACCTTTTGTTTTTCAAAAAAATTACTATTTACGAACAATGTTGGAGTGACCAGAACCATGGGTCTTCCGTTTGCTGGTAGTTCTGAATAGCCTCTAATTTTCAAATTAGCTTTTAGTTCATCAAAGCTCGTTGCTGTTTGCAGCCAAGGCTGCCAGTAAAGCATATTTTCATCTATATATGATTTTACTTTTCCATACCAGCTTGAAGGTAAGTTTAACATTTTTAGATCTTCCAGAGGAATTGGACCAATATCTCTGGAGTAGAATTTAGAAAGTATTTTTACTCCTTTTTTGTCTCTTTTAGCCAAATATAACCATAAAATTTTTAAATTACTTTTCATTTTTTTTGAACATCTCCTCGAATATCATCTCTAATATTGTTTGTGTGTATAAATCATTTTGACCAAATTGACCGAAAAAAGTTTCAAGTGCATCTTTTGATTCTTCTATTTTTTCTTCGTCCATATAGATATATAGCCTAAATCTGGTGGGTTTTATAACAGAGCTGTATATATAAGATATGAGCATATTTAAAGTAAAATTGAACAATGGCACACAAGGCTTGCTAGATAATGACCCTAATGGCTTAAGCATACAAAGAAGTGTTTACGCTATGGGTCCAGACAGAATTAGCCGTGAGCTAAAAGATGGAGAAACGTTTTCTGGCTCCAACTACTGGAAAAGGTATGTTTTTCCCAATACTTCTGCTGATTTAGCTTTCCTTATTATTCTGGAAGACGATGGTTCAGCCTGGTATGATAAGACTGATAGCAATAATATTCCTAAGGTTTACAAAATAACTGTTCAAGATGGTACAGATTTTACAGACAATGTAATTGATATACAAGGTGACACGAATAGTTTTGCAGACTTTGTTCAAATAGCAAATCAATCAGAAGATCCAGTTCAAATAAAACTAAACGGCATAAATAGTGCTATTTTTGATCTTGGAGCAAAAGAAGTTCAAGTTTTTAATGTGGGAGATCTGAATATTCAGAAAATAGAAGCTAAATTACCTGATGGTTCTTCTGGTCCTGTTTCCCTACAAGTTATCTCGGCAATAGTAGTTACTGAGTCCACCAAGAAATAGGTGAAATAATGGCACAACTAATAAGACCAAGTGATGTTAAAATTATAACAAAAGATGGCGAGTTAAAAGTTTCTATAACTTTGGATTTAAATATAAACATGAATGGTTCCATAGAAGCCTTGTCTGTTGATGGCAAATCTACTGCTAGTAAAGAAACCTCTATGGGTAACGCAGAAGACAAAGTAGCTTGGGCTATTCCAGACTTTGTATCTGAAAAAATTAATTTTGGAAAGGGTAATTGATATGTCTAAAATCGGATTTGATGTCGGAACTTATACGCTCGTTTGTTGCAAAAGAGATGAATCAAATAATTTCTCTTATAAAAAAGAAATAAATGCTTTTTTAGAAATGCCCTTAGAGAACAAGTTTGTTTTCAATATGATGAAAAACGCAGGAGTTCCTTTGATTGAAAGAGAAAAAGTTGCGTATGCTTTGGGCGAGGCTGCTGTTAATATGGCGTACACGATGAGTGGTCTTGAGCTAAAAAGACCGATGACTTCCGGGTGTGTTAATCCAAAGGAAAAAGATGCTTTTCAAATATTAAGCATTATGATTCACAGTTTAATTGGCGAAGTGAGCAAGGATAAAGAAATATTATATTATTGCGTACCCGCAAACGCTATAAACGAAGAAACTGACGCTGATTATCACGGAAAAATATTAGAGGCTATATTCAAGGCTTATAAATCAGAGCAAGGCTATACAGTTGACCCCAGACCGATAAACGAAGCATTAGCCTTAGTTTATGCCGAATTATCTCACAAAGCCTTTACGGGCATTGGAATGAGTTTTGGTGGGGGCATGGTAAATGTTTGTTTTGCAATGTTTGGCAATCCATTGTTTTCATTTTCTATTGTTAATAGTGGTGACTGGATTGATAAAATGGCTGCCAAGGCAACAGGAGAGAGCACAACATTTATAAACAAAGAGAAGACCAAGATAGACTTAACAAAACCTGCCACAACTCTTGTTGAAAGAGCCATACAAACCCAGTATAGGCTAATGTTGGAGCACACTGTGACAGGCATTAAAAAAGGTCTTCAAAATACATCAAAGAGTGTTAAGACAGATCAAGAAATAGACTTCGTTGTTGCCGGTGGTACATCAAGCCCGCCGGGCTTCAAAGATTTACTTGCCCAATGCTTAAAAGAAGCAGATTTATCTGTTAAAATAGGTGAAGTTATCCAGCCAAAAGATCCACTTTTCAGTGTTGCTAGAGGTTGCTTGCTAGCTTCTGAAGCTGCCAATTAATTTTAAATTTTTAACTAATATAAGTTTATGCAAAAAATAAAAAGCGTAGAAGATCTGGGGACTGCTTCGTATGTCCTTATGCACAATTATAAATTGGCAGGAAGAAGAGGCAGAGAGGTTCTTTTTGATATAGAAGAAGAAAAAAACGAAGAGAAATTTGATGAAATATGCCTTGATTATTTAAGCAGCGAATTTCATAGATTCGATTCTTGCATAATGAGTTTGAAGAAAATTAGAGAATATAACTTTAATGAAACAGGCAATATTAGATTCTCCACAGACTTGGGTGTTGCTGCTTACATATTAATGCATAAGTATAAGGTGCTTGGAAAAAAAGGTAAATATATCTATTTTGAGGTCGAGAGTGACAATAAATTTGACGAACTTGCCTTTGAATATTTAACAAGTGACTTCCATAGATTTGACTCTTGCTTGATGAGTCTGAAGAAAATAAACGAATATATTTCTGATAAAGTATAATATATATTATCATGGAAAAAGTAGAATTAGACAAACTTACAAAACTAGTAGACGATTTTGTAATACAGTTAAAAAAAGACCTGCTTGTTGTTCAATATAAACCCACAACAACTGGTATTCTACCTGGTGTTTGGAACAGAATGAAAAATTGGTGGCACAACACTGTGATGGGTGGTAATAACCCAGATAATCCATATGTGTATAAAAATAAGTTTGGCGCACTTGGGCATGAAGATAATACAAAAAAAGAGTCAATAAGATTATCTTTATCTCAATACAACTTCATTAAAGAACAATACAATAAACTAGAACTGGACTTATCTGTTTTAAATGAAGATATAGAAACTGAATCAGAAAACCTCAAGAAGCTAAAGCTCTGGCGAATAATAGATGGCTGGGCTAGTAAGTTTAAACAAGCAATAATAAAGCAATTTTCTTCTGGTTCGTCATCAGATGTTGGGAATGAGGAAGAAGCTAGTGGTGAGGAGGAGACAAATGCCGCCAGAACTCAGAATATGGAAACTATTCCAACAGGATCGTCAACAACATCAGTTGGCAACAGATCTGCGAGTCAAGGAAATAGTTCGAACACTGATCAGGTCAGCAGAAGATCTAGGGGTAGACCTAAGTCTCCAAGAATTTATTGGAATAAAGACGAGGGTTGGAGCTGGGGTCCAAAGCCAGAAGATCCTTCCGATAAGATCTTTGCTTTGGGAGATTATTCGACAAAGGCTGGGGATTTTCCAGTTTATTTGATAAATCAAATAAAAGAAACGGTCCACAAAGAATTGAAAAAAGAATATTCTGATCTTCTTGATAACTTCGAATCTGATTTCAAAAGAGCGTTAAGTTATGTTTTAATCAAAGAAGGTAAGAATTTTAAAAATTCCCCAGAAGAAGCTTTGAAAATAGAAAATAAGTCTGATGAATTTCCTTGGAGAACTTTTTTGACAGCCGAAGTTAAAGACACTCTCGCTACCCATCTACCTATATCAATATCAGGATTCAGAACACACCTCGATGAAGATGAAGATGAAGATGAAGATGAGTAACTGATGGCTTGTATGTTAGTCACTTAGATATTATTTTGTTTAATAGATCTATGTCTATGTTTACAGAATTATTTGGCTGTAGATCATTTTGTTCTACCGGAACTTCTTTCTTAATTTCTTTTATAATTTCCTGATGTTCCGGATTCTCTGGATCTAGCTGTTGCTCTTCGCAAATTCCAACAATGTTGCTGAAAAAGAAAAGGTTTTTACAATTTGTAATAGGATGTAAGGTTTCTATTGCATCCACATGTACAGCTTGGCAAACACCAGTGAAGTAGTCGTTAAACTGAGCTTCTGTGAAATTTCTGCCTGTATGCACAGTGAAAACTGTTATTGGTTTGCCAACAAAATATTTGAATTTTTCTAAATTTGCATTCATTACATTCCCTTTATTCTGAAGTAATCTCCACCCATACCCATAGGAGCTTGGAAATCTAAATTTTTTCTTGTAGCCAAAACATAATTTTTCATCACAGATGGACCTTCTTTTACAAACATCTCATTCCAGTCTTTATAAGACTTATGAGGACTCACGAACATCAATCGTTCTTTTAAATTTTTTGATTCAATATTTTTGTTAATCATGTCGGTCATTGTGGTCATACCACCAAGACCAGCCTTATCGTTGTCAAGACATATTATTATCTTATAGTCTTTTATTAAATTCATTTGCTTTTCACTTAGGTTTTTGCCGCCACAAGCCACCCCGTTTAATCCGCTGTAAAAAAGGCTGAGTGCGTCGAACTCTCCTTCGCAAAGATATATTTCTTCGTTTTTCTCAGCCCAGTTTCCACCAGCGAAAAACAAAACCTCAGACTTGCCTATTCCGACTTCTTTGGGTGGTCCTAAATATCTAATTCTTGAATTTCCAACATGTCTGCCATTCCAATAAAAAAGATCGCCAGAAGAATCATAATATGGAATTATTATTCTGGCTTTGTATGGTGCTGTTTTGCAGATATATAATCCATCTGTGGGTATTTTTCTTTTGGCAAGATAGTCTGCAGCTAAATTTCTCCAAAAATTATTCTTTGGCAAAGAGCTTATTTGACAGCTTCCTTCTGGCAACACCAACTGGACTTTTGTAGGCTTACTTATTTTAACATCTTGATTTTCATCTATATTTTCAAAAAATTCAAAGAGCTTTTCTTCTAACTCTGATATTGTTGATCTGCCATGTAGAACGCAGATAGCTTTTTCGAAACTACACTTATCTACAATTTGTATTAATTTTGGAAGTGAGCCTTTTTTGTCTGTTTTAAAGCAATGAAAAACACCATTTTTTCTTTCTGTTTTACCCCCTGATGGGCTGCACCAAAGATGATATTTTGTGTCATCTGCAAAAATGGAATTTAATACAATCTCGTTTCCTTTGACGACTACATCTCCGTCAAAGCGATCTTCTGCCCATTTTTGGAAGTTCTCAAAGATGCTCATGCTTAAATTATATAGATTTTTGTTCTTTTTTGCAATTCGATTTACTCCTATATTTTATGAAAATAGAACACTTATCTGTGAGTAGAAAACAGCTTTGGGATCAATGTAACCAGGCATACAAATATAAATATCATTTAAAGCTATCGTCTCAAGAGCCAGAACCAGAATATTTTCTTTATGGAAAACTTGTTCATAAAGTTGCAGAAGAATACGTTAAAAATAAAGGTAAAATAGAAATAAATAAATTTCTTCAACCATATTTAAAAGGCGAACTACTGTTAGAAGACAAAAAAGTAGAGTTGACATCTGAATATAAAAATAAATTAAACGAACATATAACAAATATTAAAAAATTAAGTGATAGAGTTGGTTTTGATGGAGAAACAGAATACTTTTTTAAGTATGACTTGGATCCTCCGCATGAGAAATACTTAACAGGCGTTATAGATCGTCTAATTATTAAAGATGATATGTGTTTTATAATAGATTATAAAACCACAAAAAAGGGGCGATGGAGAAAAACCCCCAAAACAATCCGACAAGACACGCAGATGTTGTGTTACGCAAAGGTTGTTCAAAAACTTTTTGGGATAAAAGCAGAAAATATACGAGCTGCTCTTTATTACTTGGATGGGGGAGATTTAATACCCACAAAGTTTAATCAATCTATGCTTGATGGAGTAGAAAAGATGCTATTGAGTATTTATAATGATATTCAAGTTAAGGATCCAGATAATGTTTTTGGGAAAACAGGCGAACACTGCCGAAGGTGTGATTTTAGAAAAATGTGCCCATTTTATTCTCTCACTTAGAGTGATGGCATTAAGATATACTCGCCTTCAATTATTTCTTTTTTGTTTGTGTTCCTATCTAAGACAATTATTTTTTGTTTTTTAATATTTAATAGCCAATCAAAACTATTCTTTTTCCAAAAATCGTGAATAACAGGCAATGATGTAAAGAATCCTTGTCCTCCACCATCAAACGCTGTAGTTCCCCAGCAAGTTCCAATATATAAAAAGTTATCATCAACAAGACCCCCTCCTGATCTTCCTGGTCTTGGACTATTTTGAATTGTTACCAGATCACCTCTGTTTCTTATTCCGACTATTTCTACTTTATAGTGAGCGACTTCTTCTCCCCCGTCGCAACCCATAGAATGCGCCATACTACCTTTTATGTATGGGTAATCTTTTGGTGCAATTGGAAAATAATCAGGGATCCAATCAGGCGTAAACTTTATTAGAGCAGTGTCACAACCTTCAACATAACTGTAGAATAAAACACTTGCTTCATATGTTTTTGTTTCATCTAATTTTTTATCATTATGAAACCAGGTTAGCACCTTGCACTTTAGCTTTTTAATTTTTGCTTGATCATAATTTAAAACACCAGGACTCCAAAGATGCCCGCAGGTGGCAACATATGCTGATTTTTCTTTTTTATCATAATAAATTATAGTTCCAGATCCACTTGCGCCGCTTACCATGATTTTCAAAGAAGGAGATAAGAATTTTTTGTATTCTTCGCCTCTTTCTTCTACCGGCATACCATAAAGATCATTCTCCCCCGTTAGAGGAACAGGAGGAACCAACGGCATATTATCCATTGGATGTTTAATTCTTTGGGCAAAAGCTGGCGGTGTAAGGAATACTAACAAAAGTAAAAAACATAGATATTTTATCATAATGTATTTATGTTTTTCAATAGAAATATTACTCTTATAGTATTATGAATTCTATATTATGTGTTTCTCATAACATTTTTTTAACAAGAGAACAGAGATATGATATTTATAGAGGAGAAAAGGTGGAAGTAGTGGGTGTAAGCGTTCCTGTTTGGTTTTACAATAAAGTTGAAGTATCAGGACCCTCTTCAGAAATTTTTTGCAAATATATAATTGCTAATGACGATATAAATCAATCAAAAGGAATAGAAATTACAGAAGAAGGATACGAAATATACTTATCCAGTGGGGAAGGCAGTATGTCTAAGATAAAAAAGTTTTTTAAAAAAAGAGACTATATTCCTTTTTCAAAACTATTGATTGATGTAAAAGATGGTGGGGCAGAATGGATTAATTTTAAAGTATATGATATTTCAGACAAAGTTACCACAATACACAGCATAGAGATTCAAAAAATAGAGACTTTAAATGAATCTTTAATTACTTAGAGATAAATTCATGATCAAAATAGCCGTGTCTCCTGCTTTTAAAGTTAATTCTTGATTTAATTTGACAGAAGAAATTAAAAATCCGCTAGGGTTCTGTGTTGTGGCTAAGAATATATTCCTAACTGGTCCCCATCCGGTTGATGATGAGGAAAAAGTTATGCTATTGCTTTTTACAACATATACAGAATTAGAGATTACAGGAGAACTCCAAGAAGTTATTTTTTGTCTACTATAACCATTTGAGGACGGCTCATCCACCAGAGAAGCCATAGTATCTGTTGTGTTTAAAGTAGTTCGATTATCAAGCCCAGCATAGTAAAAATCAACTCTTGTGTTTTTGCTCACAAACAGAGAGTTTAACATATAAAACTCACCAGGTTGATGTAACGTATTTTTTATGTTTTTTTGTTCATATTTTATATTATTGTTTTTATCAAATAGTTTTATACTTTCAATTGTCAACAGTCTCATTTGATTTTCCTTTTTCTTTTTCAATTAATTCTTCTATTAATTGAAGGGTTTCTTTTGGATAATTATATTTGGGATGTTTGATTTCACTTAATCTTCTGTTAACTCTTCTTTCATTTTTGATGATTAGTTTATTGAAGCTAACTATAAGATTTTTGATAATACTTTTTAGACCTTCAGACTCACTTGAAGAACCACAATTTTTATATGCTAATTCTAGCTGTTGTATTACTGTTTCATAATCAGACTTCATTTTTACCACCCGAACTCTTTTAGTATTTTGTTGTTTTTTCTGTATAAATTAAGCAGAGTCTCTTGTTCGTCTTCATTAATAGAGGAACTTGTGCTTATTTCTTCTTCAATAAAATCTTCATATCTTGAATCAAAAAGCTCTCTTTTGATTTCTTGACAAACGTCATTGCTTAAAATACTTGTTGCCTCTTGGGGAGCGTTTGCTCCAACTGGCAAGTCTTGAATCATCTGGTTTCTGACATACAAAGATAAGCATAAGGCTGAGATTGCATCGTCATGCTTTCTTTTTTGGGCTTCAGCTCTCTTGGTAACTGGATTGTATTCAAATGTTTGTAACTCAGAAGTTAGCCTGGCGCTGTTTATTCTAATTGATTTGCTAAGAATTCTACTTTGCATAGCCTCTAGCAGTATTGGTCTGTTTATTCTATTGACCTTAAATCCTATTGTTTGTGATCCACTCTTCTTAGTTTCAAAAAATATATTTTCATAAAATAGTGTGTTTTGTAGAGAACTCAAGACAGCTCCACCAGCAGCCATGTTTTCAACTACTACTAAGGCTGTATTATAATACACGCCCACTTCTTTTATTATTTGTGCAAATAAATGCGGAGGTATTAAATTACTATAAAACTCTGCGACCTGCTCAAGTGTTTCCATGTCCAAAACTTGAAAACAACTATTATCTGCATCTTCTCCCATTCCATCAGCACAGTCAACTCCAATTATGTACTCTTTACTTTCATTTGGCTCTTTCCAAACCCATAAAGCGCCTTTATTGCTATCGTCTGTTTCTAATTGTGCCGCTCTTCCGCTTTTATTTGTCCATTTTGGAAATAGTTTTTTAATGGGAGGCATCTTTCCTGTGTATTCTGTCAATTCTCTTATTATATTAGAAGGTATATAAGTCTCACCAGAGCCAAGAAATTCTCTTAAAACTTCCTGCAGAAATCCTTTTTCTCCTAGCTGACGTTTTTGTTCATCAATCCATTTTTCGTTATTATATTCTGGGTGCTCCCAATAATCTAGGTCTATGACGTTAAACATATTTCTTTTTTCTCTTGCATCATTATATGTTTGTTCGTACCAGTTTCCCATACCATTAACTGTGGATATCAAAACGCAGCTACCACCTGTGCTCAAAACTGGCCACATAGCTTTCCAATGTTTATCCATATCAGGTATGAATGCAGCCTCGTCTATTATTAGAAATGTAACGCTTTTACCACGGGAAGCTTCCGGTGAATAGAATTTCAAAGCCCCACCGGTATCAGAAAATTCTTTTAAATGATCATTCCATTTCTTGTCTTTTTTTGGAATAAGCCAAGAAGGCAAGTGCTCAACAGCCCTGTCTATTATGGCTCCTGTGTCCGTGGCTTCTCTATCTGTTTTAGATATCAACATTATTTGTTGATCTAATTTAAACATACATCTCCACAAACCCCAAAGAAGAGTAACTGTGGTTAGACCGCCCTGACGAAACTTAGAAATTATATTAAACCTGTTCTTTTCGTAATCACTTATTACTTTTCTTTGATAGTTAAAAGGAACAAACGGTATCAATCCCTTAACAGGATGGAGAATTTTAATATACTTGTGACAAAAATACTCAAAACTATTGACACATTTAACAATTTCTTTTTTTTGTCTATCCATGTCATATGAATTCACCTCATCCATTGTTTCTGTTGGATCTATGGTGAGCTCATAGTTACTTAAAGTAAAGTATTTAGGGTTATAGTGTTTTGAATAATATTCTTTAAAGTCCATAGCTATATGTATAAAAAAAGCCCCTAAAAATTAGGAGCTTTAAAAAGAAAGGAAAATTTAATTTTTAATTAATCGTCTTCTTCTTCGTCATCCCATTCATCCTCATCCTCATCCTCATCCTCATCCTCATCCTCATCCTCATCATCATCATCATCCTCATCCTCATCCTCATCCTCATCATCTCCAACTTCTTCCCACTCGCTCTCTTCCCAATCTTCATCATCGTCATCTTCTTCTTCTTCATCTTCTTCATAGTCATTATAATCTTCTTCTTCATCGTCGTTGTCATCAACGAAATAATCTTCGTCTCTCGCAAAACAAAAAATATTAAGAAGCGTTTCTGGGAGCATGGTTTCAAAGTCTATAATCTGGGGCATCTTCTTTTTCCTTTCTTTTTAACAACAGAGGTGAAAATTTACCATCAAATTAACTTTAAGTCAACGTATCTTTAGCATAAATATACTAGTTAATTTATGAATTTATTTCTAATCAATTTATTATTTTCTATTTTAAATAGATTTCCCAATAAATTATTTTCACTTAAACTATTTAAGCACATGACCGCAATATTTACATTTTCTTCAATATTATTTGTAGATTGTATAAATATTCCATCTTTTGATAGTTCGTATCTGTCTTCGAAAGGAACTTCTATTTCAACATTGTAAAGATTTTTGTTTAAAACTTCTTTTTTGCTGACGTAGTCTGAAATTTTCAATACTTTTATTTTTTCCATATCCCTATAGATTTTATTTCCATCAAATTCTGTCTGAACAAATTTTTTATCAGATTTAAGATCATTGAAAGAAAAATCGCTTAATATTCCTAATTTTCCAATAATATTTCTTTCTGTGAAAACTTTATTTAAAACTTCAGAATATTTTGATCCATTTTCAGAATCAATTAATATTATTTTTTTAGCTAAAGCTTCAAATAATCTTGAAGTCATGGGTACATTTTGAACCGCTTCAAAAAAATAACTTGCCATAACATCTTTTGCAGACATCAAAGCATCAAATTGATTAGAATTATTATTTTTAATATTAAAATTATAAATTCCAACGAGACAGGCGTACCAAGCACCGGTCCAAACTCTACTAAAATTATGACATTCTCTGCTTAAAACGTTGTCTGGCGTGTTATCAGACAATCTGTCTGGGGATACATAGTGAAAATCATTAGCAGCATCTCTTAAAAATAAAGGACTATATCCTTTTTTTCCTTTTGTTATATTGAATATAGCTTTAGCAAGTTCTTCTGCGAGCTTTGATATAACATTACTCTTGCTGAGATCTCCAGAAGTTTGTTTTAAAGCCATGTTTACAAGATCTTTATTTTCAATTATATTTAAGATTGCAACCACATCTCCAAAAGATTCATGCAAAGCCCAAACTTCATAAGATTGAACATTCCAAAAATCTGGTCTTATGGCATCCAGAAGGGCGTGACCGGTTTCGTGAGAAACAACATCGCTGCTGTCGGATGTGTAGATGTTCTTCTTAACAACAGGATCGAGGGCATAAAAAAACTTCAGGCTGCTTCTATCATAAAAAGCATTTAAATCTTGTCCGGCTGCTGGATATACATTCAAAGTATTAGTTGCTGCCCAACGCCCAGGGAATTTTTTCATTTTTGGCGTAATACTACCAACAGTATTATTGACTATGGCATAGCAATTGGCTGCTCTGCCTTCTGGCGTGGTCATTTTATGTCCGCCACCTACGAATCCGCTTACGTTAATAGGCAAAATAGAACCAGAATACATGGTGCTACCCGTTAATTCTGGTATTGACGGATCGTTTACCCAATATTCTATTGGCTGATTATTATTTAGAATGTTTGTTTTTTTGGTTGGAAAAATCCAATTATATAATTTGTTTAGCATAAGAAACTCCTTTTTCTTTTGACTCTATAGATATATATTACGTGAAGCCATGAAATTTAACGAACAACAAATAAAAGAAAAAAGAACCGTAGAAGCCATACAAAAAGAATACATGGGCTTTCAAGGTAAACTTGTTTGTATAGCTAGGAATCTTGGTCATGAGATATTAGATCAAGGCGTGGTTAGCGAGACTTTATCATATGATGATTTTTGGAAAACTTCCGGTGAAGACATACAGGAAATGGACATAGAATCAAACGTAGATTGTGTGGGATGGTTTTTTGATGGACTTGGAATGGGTGTTAATTTAGAAATATTTGTTTTTGAAAATGATAAAAAAATTAAAGTAGCATATGAATCCCAAAATGTTTATGAAGAAGTTTCAGGAGAATTAGAGGCTTATGTTCCAAATATTGTTTGGGAAGAAAAGATAAACCCACTATACAAAAGGGCTAAAGAAAAAGAAATTAAGCATAGAGAGCAGCAAAAAGAATTATCCAAATCAAATTTTGAAAAAAATAAGAAAAAATTGATAAATTACTTAAGTAATAAATGGGGCATATAATTATATATACCTATACTTAAAAGGGAGATAAAATGAAAAAACCTAACAAGAAAAATGAAACAAAACCATTGGATCAAAAACAAAAGCCTATGGTTCCTAAAAACAAAAAACAGCCTTCAAAAGATAAATCTTTAGCCCCCAAGGCAGTTGAGTCAAAAGTTGATGTCAAAAAATCAATGATACAAAAAATTGAAGAAAAGATGTATGTGAAAAAGAGCGACACAAAATTAGATCTTTCGAAAGTTGTAGATAAAGTTTTAGTTGTATTCATTGCTCTTCAAGTATTGGGTTTAGTTTACCTGCTAGTTAAATAAGGATTAAAAATGTTTTTTCAAAATTTATTTGATCAAGAATTTCAAGGCTATTTAGTTTTAGGCGATAGACAAGCATCTATCACTTATAAGATACCAGCGAACAAAAACGCTCAAACAAAACAAATAGCTTGGAACTCTGGTCCGTATAATCTTTCTTCTTTGAATACTTTGACTCTAAATTATTCTTGGGACAGAGATTTTAAAATATGGAGCTCAATTCAAATAAATATAGCTGGGGCTTCTGCCTCACAAACAAGGGCTTCGGAAATAGCATCCACATTGAATGCAAACCCAGTTTTTTCAGAACTACTTGTTGCTTCTGTCACCGAGCTGAATAATGCGGATACAGTTGTTGTATCTAAAAATAATCTAAAGCGTCAGGACATAAAGATTTATTTTAGTAATACAGGCGCCGAATCTTTATTAAAATTTAACAAATATGCAAGTGTTGCAGATCTTCCAAGCTATTTTGAAAGACACACAATAGAAAATAGATTAAACTATCCTGATAGCCTCGGGATGTTAATCAAATTAGACACAACAGATCCCATAGATGAATCTGTGGTTGAAGATGCAGGATTCACAATTCCAGCAAAAGAAGACTATGATCTTCTTAAGGGAAGGTCTGGGTTATTTACTTTTCAAAAAATAACTGTGGACGGCAGTGACAGAATAACTCAAATAATAGAATATCCAGCAGGAGCAGTAGCGGGTGACTTTGCTCGAAAAATAAACTACACATATAGTGGCAGCAATACTAATCCCTCAAAGGTTACAGAAGTGCCATATGTGTTGGCAGATGGTGATTTTGTAACACCGTAATGAGGATGTAAATGGCGAACAAATGGCTAAGCTCTGGAAGATATGGATTAACCAGGGGTTTATTAAAGCGATTGTGGGCAAAATACGAGTATCTATCTATATATGATGTAGTGTATAGTAATCTTCTGGGTAAACGGAATCCTCTTGTTCCAACACCAAACTTATCTGTTGTTCTGCCGATTTCCTCTGGGGTTGGTCAGACGGTGGCTAGTGACACCGTGGTGTTGGCGTTTGATAATATCCTCTCCCCTGGGGATGTCGTGATTGAAATAATTTCATCTCCCTCCACCAGCCCTGTCTTGCCAAATGTGTTTTCAATAGACAACAACCTCGGAATCTATAGGATCAACACGACGGCAACCTTCGTGGGAGAAATCACATTGTGTTTCGAGGTGTCGGAGGAAATCTCTGAGGAATTGTTCAACAGCACAAGGGTATTCCACAGCGATTCCCTGGGGGTTACATACGACGCCACAATATTAAGCGGGGCAAGTGCTCCGAATTATCCCAGTCGTACCATATGTGCTCTTGTTGATCATTTCAGTGAATTTTTCATAATTCCAGCAAGTGGTCCCATACCAACAGCCACACCAACAGAGACACCAACAGAGACACCAACAGAGACACCAACAGAGACACCAACAGAGACACCAACAGCCACACCAACAGAGACACCAACAGCCACACCAACAGAGACACCAACAGAGACACCAACAGAGACACCAACAGAGACACCAACAGCCACACCAACAGCCACACCAACAGAGACACCAACAGAGACACCAACAGCCACACCAACAGCAGCTGTTCCTATCAGTCCCTTAAGTTTAGCTAACGGATTTTTAAGTGCATTGCGTAGCGATACAGTCAATGACAGCGAGTTCCCCAATGCCGCTCTGGCAAACGGGTTCCTGAGCGTATTAAGAGTTGGAGACAATATTCCCGCTAGCGAGTTCCCCAATGCTGCGTTGGCAAACGGGTACTTAAGCACACTACATACTGACACCATCTAGGAGAAATTAAAATGGCAATTATAACATATGAAGGTTTTGAAAATTATAGCTCTTTTGACGCTGTGAAGAGTTATTTGAATTATACTAATTTTGGAACAATGAGTTTTATTAGTAACACCGATGCTAATAGTGTTACTCCACGTAATAGTGGAAGCTGTTTAAAATTTATTTCTGTAAATAATGGCATCTATCCAAAATTTTTATTGACATCCCCAAACAGCACCACTAATACTAGTGGAGTCTTTGGTTTCTCTTGGTATAACCTTTTGCCTGCTGGTGGAAGTTGGGGAACTTTTACCCCTATATGTGGCGTTATTGACAATACTAACAAACCACTTTTTTACATCGGAGTTAACAGCAATGGTAGCATAGAGGCTAGAAGATGGGTTCATAGAACACAAGGGTTTATTCCCCC